>CETC01024491.1_pt1 | contig 10536 bp, 9 predicted proteins | sample 326911 | NCBI WGS metagenome assembly CETC01 (sample SAMEA2622694, study PRJEB7988) | marine metagenome | isolation source: saline water (ENVO:00002010), including
CTTTATATGTGCTACCACCACGCCATTCAATCTTTACCCAATTCCACTGATCTGGTGAGAGTCCATAACTAGGATTTATTGCATATCCACCATTAGGATGAGCAATTGCCATACTATTAGTAGCATTATTATTATAGAATCCAAGTAACCATCCATTAGTATCCTGATATCCATCAGTACATATTACCCAATCATTACTATCTGCATTTTGATCAGCAGTTGAAAAATAACACTCAAAGAACATATCAAAGTTTTGAATATTACTACCTAAACTCATAGAGGGCATAGTGCCATCACCACTGTAATGATAATTTTTAGAACCACCAGATCCACTTGATCCATTACCATAGTGAACTTCATTAGGGAAACTATAATCATAACTGGCACCACCACCACTCTCATCGAAAGTTTTTTTCCATGCACTACCATCATAATATTTTGCTTCATAAGTAGTCGTATTAAAATAAAAATCTCCTGCTTGAGGGGAACTAGGATCTGCGGTTAATAAGGGTAATCCTATCGTTGTGTTTCTTGCTTCAGAGTCTGCTGTTCCAACTCCAACATAAATCGGTGACATTTTACTTAATTTCTAGGTGAATGACAAATGAACTCTGCCTTTTATTTGATTGGAATTATTGGTGTTTGCCCAAGTATATGATGAAGTACCACTCCAAAGACCATTATCAGTAACGCTAGACCCTGTTGAGTGAACATAAGATAAAGGAGCAGCAAGGTTGCTTGTACCATTACTAGTTGTAGTGTAGTAATAGTAATTACCACCTTCATTCTGGGTTGCTCCATTACTCTCATATCCTCCCCAATATCCTCCACCTCCTGCTCCATAATAATTACCCTCCATATCTGCACCACCTCCACCAAATCCACCATCAGAACCAGTTGCATTTACTTTTTCACATCCCAGTGCTCCATACGCCAACGCAACTGCAGCAGTATTATTGACTCCTGTATAAGTTGAACCAGTTTCAATAAGTGATGGACCAGCCCATCCACATCCTCCACCTTGTGCACTATTCGCTTTCCCTCTTCCAACACCTCCCAATCCAGAAAAAGATGAAAAACTGGAGTAACTTTGATATCCGTTACGATTACTTGCAATTGTAGAATTACTGTTGCCTGTTGTTATCGATAAAGGAGCAGCAGCACTAGATAGTTCATAATTACTTCCATAAGAACCACTCAGCATTCCATGACCAGTCGCACCACCTCCACCACCTGCTGCAATTATTAAAGGTAAAAATCCATTTACTTTATCTCCTGAATCTGAACCTCCAACATATTTCATTAAACAACTTGCTCCACCTGCTGCTCCATATTGTTGTCCAGAAGAGGTTTTGTTTGTAGGTTTTCCAGCAAAGAAAACAATACGATCACCTGAACTTATAGAGAAAGTAGCAGTTATTGATCTACCTCTACAATTTCCCCATCCTGCTGCACCGCCAAGTGTTGCAGTTAAAGTCATTGCACTTCCTGCTGTAAAAGCATAGAACCCTTGATATGTTTGCTGACCTATACTTGTGACTGCTGAACCAGGATAAGTTTGCGTTGCCCACCAAGTATTTTGAACTGAAGTTGTATCTCCCAATCTTGAATTATCAGATGAATCTAATGTAAGAGTGAAAGGACCAGCACTAGCTGCAGCATACATTGAAGTGAATGCCATACCAACACCATCCACATTTTTATATATCATCATCCTCTTATCAGTCGTATTAAAATAGATATCACCAAGTTCATGTGATCCTGAAGGATCAGATGCAGATTGAGGTAAATTTATTCTATCAGGTTTAAATTCTGTACCTTGAACGTAAACTGGCATCGATCAAACCTCCGTTAAGTTAAATCTATATTTCTTACCACTTCGTCTATTGATTAAGAATAAATCATTTTCTCCTTCTTGCATTGTATATGAACCCCAAGTTCCATCAACCTCATTAGTAACACCCTCATTACATAATTGAATATCACCAGTATATAAGTTAGCAAAACGTTTTGATGATGATCCAAGGTTGTAAGTATTATCAGTATGTGGAAGTAAAGAAGATGATTCCATACTAAGAACTGATGTATTATTAATTTTAAACGCTATGTTTGATCCAGCAATTCTAGTTTCAATATACAAATTAGAATCACTACTATTATGATGTCCTATTATACTTTGATTTGTTCCACCACCATCGTTAAATTTTATCCCTGTTTCAGCAGCAGAACCAGTATTTGCACCATTAAGATCCTGAACAACAATCTGACCTTCCTGTGGAGTAGCAAACGTAACTCCAGTAGATGTAGCAGTAATAACCTGAGCACCACCAGCTGTAAGTTTGATTGTATCAGCATCGAAACTTATATGAGTATCAGAATCTCCAGTATGATCTATTCTTTCTGCAAGATTAATAAATCCCATTGCATTAATGGAACTTCTTGCAGTTATAACACCAACTGAATCTATATTCGTTACATCTTCATATGTTAATGTACCACCGATAGAAACTCCACCAGCAAATGTTGCAACACCAGTAACATTTAAATTATTTACATCACCAGCAATATTATTGAATGATGTCGTATTAAGTACGTTTAATGATCCTACAGTAGCAACACCAGTACTATTAATAATACTACCACCACCAGACATATTCAAACTGCCTGTTACATCAACGCTTCCTTGATAAGTGCTTAATCCAGTTACTAATTGATTCTGCGTGATATGTTGACTACCAGATATTGTTTGTATTCCACTAACCCATGCACTACCACCAACTGTTGAAGTACCAACAACATTTAAAGTACCGCAAGTAATAATACCAGTAGTACTTATTATACTACCTCCACCTATTACATTCAATCCACCAGTAATATCAACATTTCCTGCATACGTACTCAGTCCAGTTACATTTTGATGTCCACTAACTGTTTGATTACCACTAACTGTTTGATTTTTACTTATACCCTGTACACCACTTATTGTTTGATTTCCACTTATAGTAGAATTGCCACTTACAGTTTGATCACCACCTATTGTTTCATCACCAGCAACCTGCAAAGATCCAGAACTAGTTACAGAAACAATACCTGTTACTGCCAAAGTGTTTGTTTCAGGTACAGTTACAACCGAACCTGTTCTCGATTTAATATTATCGACTCGTAATGTTGACATACTCTTTTATCCGTGGATGGCAATTAGTTCTTGATTTATTTATGACGCTAAACTGTTCTATTACTGACCGATATTCAAAACACACATATCACCGACTGAAATCGTAATTCCAGATTCAATGTCACAAGAAACCTCATCACGATAATCTTCTGGGATCATCACATAACCAACTTTCTTTAAAGCAGTTAATTCTGCATTAAAATCAAAAACACATCTAATATTATCTTTAAATCCATTAGAACCCAAGTAGTTAGTTTTCTCTATGTCATTACCAAAACTATCGAATGTATTTTTATCAGTTACAACTAACAAACAATCTACATCAATATCAACAGTAACACCATCTTCAATATCTACAGCAGCATCCTCATGTGAAAATATCTCATGGAATTTTTGTGGGAATTTTATACTATCATTAGATTCAAATCCACCATAATGCATGAAAACAACATTACTAAGACTATCATCATCAGATAGTCCTGAACCACCGCCGCCACCAGCAATAGATACATCAACAGTTCCTGAATGTATTGCAAATGTATTACCACTACCAACAAAATTTAAAGCAGTTATTACTCCACTATGAACAGCATGTGAACCAGAGAATATACCAATACCTTTAATACCACGAGTAGTAATAATACCAACTTGATAATCTGAAGTAGTGCTTATACCACCACCATCTATCTTTGTAAGTTTTTGCAATGCCATTTTATGTCATCTCTAAAACTGTTATTGATGCATCAATACTAGTATGAGTATCACTTTGAACTGTTAAAGTATCAGTGGTTTCTAAAACTATTTTATTTCCTTGCATAAATTCTAAAGTTGATCCTTGTGGAATAGGAACATTTTTTAATAATTTAACATCATCTGCAGATACTCTATCGATCCCAACATTAATTAAACATCCTGCACCAGATATATTGGCAAGCGTTATGCCAATAATGGTACTTGTTGTTGCACCAGGAACCACATATACGTTCTCAGAGGTTACACCAATACCAGTTTTAGTTTTTAATTTAAAGTTATTTGCCATCTTTTAAAAACCTAGTGCGTCCATGTCGATTAAAAGTATTTATATTATCATCCAAAAGCGATAGCAAAACGAATGGCATCGTCTCCACCACTACCACCAGTTGCTGCAGCAATCGAACTCATATCAACAACAACTGTTGATCCATAACCAGTAACTGTAATACCAGTTCCGATAAAGTTCATATCGGTAAATCCAATACCAATTCTTCCAGTAATATTACCACTATTGGGAGTTATTGTTGAAAATCCAACACCAAGTCCAGAAGTGAATAGTTGACCATCTTGGTAAAGATCACCCAGAAAATTAACATCACCGTGAACATCTAAAGTATAGTCACCTGTCGGTTGTACAGTTCCGATACCAACAGAATTGGCAATACCAATCTTACCAGTTGTATCGTTAACTGTTATAAACGACCCAAATTGTGATATTTCCCTATTATTGGCCATATTTTATAGATGATATCATTTATATTTATAGAACAAAATTAATACTTCCAACCATTCCACCATGTATTGTACACTGATATACTATACTTGTGGGTGCATCGAAAGGAACTGTTAATATTTGTGTGCCAGTTGTAGAACCTGTTAAGAATGAACCACCAGGTGCATATGCAGATCCACCAGAAGTTGTTCTTAACTGAAATGGATGACTGCCTCCTGTTGAATTCTCTAAGATATATGTAAAACCTCGATGGAAGTATAAAGTTGGATTATCAGTACTATTAAGAACACCAGCTCCAGCAAAACGATATGCAGATGAACCATTAGAATTTATGTAATACTTAATCGCAAATGCTACATCACTACCATTTCCTGTTGTAGTGCTACTTCTATAACTCGTAGCAGTTACAATACCAGAAGCAGAATCTGCTGTTATTGTATTTCCAAGAAGTAATCCACCACCAAACTTTAATTTTCCACTATCAAGTGATAGAGGATGTTCAGTATCTGATGAATCTACAAATTTTAAACTATTATCAGATAAAAATAAATGTCTTACTTTAAATTCTGCTGAACCAATGTCATATAATGCATTACTTGTAGGTAGCATATGACCACCCCAACTCACTGCGGCAGTTGTAGTTATACCAGATATCTTTAGATCACCAGAAACATCTAATTTTGCTGTTGGAGTCTCACTTCCCACACCAATATTTCCAACAGAATCGATGCGAAGTCTTTCACTACCACTAGTTTCTGCTGTGATTGTATTATTAGCAGGGAATCTTATCTTTGTATCTGTATCTCCAATATGAAATATCGTATCAGCAATACCAACCTGACCACCTATAGACGCATCAGTACTAATGGCAACATTAACTGCTTTTAAATTTAAATTATTTGGACTTTCAATAGTTGGTGTGCCAGAAGCCTTAAGTAAATTAATTTCCTTTACACCAAAACTTTTATCTGCCATTATACTTTTTTTAGTTATTTATATTTGTGTATAAGATCCACCTGATATTACAACACCTGTAATAGAAGGAATAACATCACTTGCATATGGATCAATAGGTAATCTTTTCTCTGCACCTCTCATATTATATAAACCAGTCCAATAAGCAGTTGTTGTATCATCTGCTTGAACATCTTGATATTCTCCAGCATCAACTATACGAGATGCATGATTATTCAACCAATATTTGACATCTCTGGAATCTGCTGTTGGATTTGACTCAAGATACAACGCAATTAATCCAGCAATTGTAGGTGCTGCTGAACTTGTTCCATTATAAAGACAATCATAATATGTTGGTCCTGATGAACTATATCTAGGAAAATCTTCATAATCAGAATCTCCACTTAAACCAGCAGATAATGCCTCATCACCAAAACCCCATACATCAATACCAGGTCCATTGTTAGAGTAAGATGCTTTTCTTTCTTGTCTAGTAGAAGGATCAACATATTCATCAATAGCACCAACACAAATAACTGGATGATAATCATTTACCTCATCAAATCCAATTCCTTGAGGATTCATCCAATCTCTATGATTACAAGGACAAGCAAGACCAGGAAACTCAGATCGTGGATCACCAACATTAAACCAGTGATCCTCCATATAATTTAAACGATCAGGATCACTTCTTCCTATACCCATTCTTTGATTATTATTACCTGCTGCTGCAACATATATAACTCCCTCTGCCATCATCTCATTAGCAGCAGTATCAGTTGAATTACTTCTTGAGGATGTAGACCATGATTTATATGCACCAATAATCTGATTATTAAGTCCTTCTTTCATAGCAGTTACTTGATTACTTACTGAAGCACCTCCAGTGAATGAAGCAGGACCAACACCCCTAAACTTATACCATACAGTATCTGAAGCTTCAAAACCTGCTTGATGTCCCCAACTTCCATTTACAAGAGTAGGATTTTTAACTCCCGTTTCTGGATTAATTGGTTTATACTTATGAAATATTTTCATTAAATCATAATTTGCTTCAATACCCATACTAACATTATCACTAATTCCAGGCATATTCCAAATATTTGCTTCAAATGCTAATCCAAAATTATTACCAGCAGATACTCCAGCAGCTCCAGTTCCGTGTCCACTAGTTAAAGCATTAGTAGTGCCAACATCACCCATAGATCTATTAACAGTATAGTTGGAAGAAATCGAAACCGTACCTACAGATGAAAACGCTGCAGATCTTAATGAAGAATTTTCCCACCAGTTATGAGCAGAGGTAGTTGTAATACCAATTCTTCCATCCATTTTTACATAAGTATAGTTATTTGAAATGAAATAATCTGGATCAATATAATAAGGACCATCTAACACAATATCCCTAACCCGTGACTTTCCATTACTATCAATAAATTCTGGATGATATTGCATCACACCAGAATCGTGAATAACAAGATCAACATTCTTTCCAGTTAAACTATAACTTGTATCTCCATTCAATGATTGTATATTACCAGTATAACTAGTAACTGGCCAAAAATCTCCATTAGAATGTATACCTACTCTCTTTAATGACCAATTAGTTCTATTAATTTCTGCAGTAGTTGGAGATGATGATGGTGGTGCATTAAGGTTCAAGTCACGATATATCTTTACATTCTTTCTAAATCTTTTTGTTGCAGGTTGTGGTTTTGGATAATTATCTGGGTTATCTGTAGGAGAAAGTTCAATCCATTTTACATGAGGGTGATTTGCTATCTCTGCTGCTTCTGCCTCAGTTAATTCATAAGTTCCTCTAGTTGGACTATGTTCTTTACTATCACTACAAATTACTTGTCTATCAGGAATACCATCCTTATTACTATCCACAATAAGAGAATCATGTATCTCACTCCAATACTCTGGACTTGTAACTGATAAAGTATACCTTTTCATACTACATCAAATCTAGTAAATCTATATGTTGATAATCCTGAGTTTGAAAATTCTGGAGTTGATCTAACTAAGAGATTACTTCCACTAATTGTTGCATCAACAGAAACAAGAAGATTATTACTAAACATAATTGCAGACTCATTAGAATATGCAGTTGTACCGTCATGCATCACCATAACTTTTTGTGCTTGAATACCACTAGCATTTTCAAAATGCAACATATACTCAGCAGACTTTATTGATAATGGAAGACTATCAATTTGTTGAGCAGTTTGACTACTTGTAGTATATGTTCCTGCTCCAGTTGTACCAATACCAGATCCACCACCTGACCCTGAAGATCCTTTTTGTCCTTTTGATCCTGCTGGTCCAGTAGATCCATCAGATCCATCAGATCCATCAGAACCTACTTCACCTTTTTGTCCTTTTGATCCTGCTGATCCATTAGAACCTGCTTCACCTTTTTGTCCTTTTGATGCTGCTGTTCCATCTTGTCCTTTTTGACCTTTAGATCCAGCAGATCCAGCAGATCCAGCAGGTCCAGTAGATCCCGCTTCTCCTTTCTGACCTTTAGCACCTCCTCCACCAGGTCCAGATCCAGATTCTCCTTTTTGACCTTTAGATCCAGCAGGTCCAGCAGGTCCAGGTCCACCAGATGATCCAGTAGATGCTACATTGTAAGAATAAAGATCAATAGTATCTCCAGCAAAACATCCACTATTTAAAACTACAGTAGATCCATTGCTTGCAGTATATTCAGATGGTGTTAACTTAACTCCATTTAAAAATACATCTAGAAGATTTACATTATATGTAAAACTAAATGTTGTTTGTCCCTCAGTCGCAGTATATGACTGAGTTGTTCTCATTGTTGGGAAAGATGCCCAAGTAACTCCAACACCAGTAGATCTTAAATATTGTCCATCTGTTCCAGTAGTTCCACCAACACTTACTAAACCACTAAAAGTAGAAATACCAGTTACTTCTAATACATCTAAAGTTGAACCACCTGAAATATTTACACCACCATTGGCATCTATAATACCAGCAAAGGTTGAAAGACCAGTTACATTTAAATTTCTTGTTGTTATATCTTCGCCAATTATTGTGCCACCGCTACCGCCAGTAAATTGTGCTGCAGTAAGAACACCAGATATATTTACATTATCTAATTCAGTATGACCATCTACATCTAAATCTCCATTAGCATCTATTGCACCAGCAAAAGTAGAAACACCAGTTATGTTTAATTGAGGTGCTTGAAGAGTATCATAAACAGTAACTCCATAACCAGTAGTTTGAAGTCTAAGTACATTATTATTATATAAATCAACTGAGGATGCTACATTAAATGCTGCAGAAGTTTTATTTTCTGCGGCATTCATAAAGGTAGCATTGCCACCTAAAATTCTTAAAGAACCAGTTCCATTATCTTTTATATAACTATTTTGCGAATCATGATATAGTTGAAGATCGTCACCAAGACCGATCTGCAACATCTTATTATCATATGGTATTCTTATTCCTTCTCTTGCTGTTATAAGTCCTACAGCATCTACATTAGTTACATCTTCATATGTTAATGTTCCTGCAATAGATACATTCCCACTGAATGTAGCACCTACACCAATTAAATTACCTGTGTTAAGAGTATATCCATCATAAGTTAAATTACTATCATCTTCTAACTTACCACCTGCTCCAGCAAGAACAACTCTACCTGGCGTTAAATCACTAACAGATGCAGTTGCAAGAGTTGTAATACCAGTTACTTTAAGATTCCTAGTGATAATATCATCACTAATCTGAGTATTTCCACCACCACCTCCACCAATAATACTAGAAGCTTCAAGAGCACCAGAAACAGTTAACGCACCACCAACTAATGTATCACCAGTAATATTTGTAGGTCCATCAACATATAAAGAAAAATGACCTGCATTGGTAACACCTATACCGACTTTACCAATAGTTTGTAAAACAGTATCATTTACTGTATGATCTGTTATACCAAGTTTTAAATTGGTTTTTCTACCACTAAGGAACTTAGCCATTTCTTATATCAATTAAGAGTTTCTAATATACTGCCAATAAATTTAATATGACTGCTATTACTTGCAGATAATTTAAGTGAATCACCAGATTCAAGAACCAATTTTCCTGCAGTCAAATCAGCAGAATCGTGACCTTCAATAGCCATACTCTTTACTATCTCAGTCGTAACTGCAATTCCAGAAGTTGTTCTTACATGAGAAAGAGAAATAGTATGTGGATTTTGATCAATATTAGCTGCTTGTGCTAATAATACAACACCACTATAACCAACTGGAGCAGTATAGATACCAACTGGACTTGTAGGTGCAACCTTAGTTATTGTTTTAAATACATTTAATGGTAAAGCCATTTATTTGTCTCCTCCTAATGCTAGAATTAATGGCGTGACGTTAGCGAATAAACTCTTGGAATAAAAATTACCAGAAATAGTTCCGCTAATTTGATCAATAACTACACCTTCACCGATCCTAAAGTTACCTCCCTGATCCGTGCTCGTATAGATTACCAAACCACCATTTCGGTTATCAACTTCATTTTCCTGTATAGTAACACCTCCACGAGAAGGAAGAGAATTTACAGGATCAACACCACTACCAATATATTGGAATGAATGACTTGATGCTAATATTCTACTTTGTCTATAGAAAGGAATTGTTGTTCCAGAACCAACCGCATATGGAACATTTTCATTAACAGTAATAGTGCAAATTCCTGCTGATATTGGAGTTGATTCCTTAACAGAGTAAAAAGTTGGAAGTAATTCTATTGTAGCCGTTGCTGTATTTATCCCAACATCAGGAGCAGAAAATGTAATAGTTGGTGTCGAAGTATACCCTCTACCATTTGAGATAAGTTCTACCTCATCAACTTTAGTACCTAATAAGGTAGCAACAGCAGTGGCAGG
>CETC01009426.1_pt1 | contig 10487 bp, 8 predicted proteins | sample 326911 | NCBI WGS metagenome assembly CETC01 (sample SAMEA2622694, study PRJEB7988) | marine metagenome | isolation source: saline water (ENVO:00002010), including
ATACGACGCTGCTCTGCACCAAAATCAAAATCTACATTGACATTTGGAATTGATGTCATAAATCACGACCCTCCAAACGACGGCATTCGCGACTCAATTTCTTTTTGTTTGCTTTTATTTGCCTCGCGTTTTTTTATTATCTCATCGGTGTCAATTTGAGTATTTGTTAATGCATTTTGGTTCAATACAGCCATCAATTTCTGTACGCCATTGTCGGCTCTTACATTTTGACTATATGACTCGTAAACAGTTTTAGCTTGTTCAAATCCGCCTTGTTTGAAAGCCCGTGAAATAGCTTGTATTTCTGTTTGATAAGGACTTTCTATTGTGTCAGACAAAAAATAATCCAACGTGTTGCCGCGAGTTATGTTTATGCCGAGGTTTTTAACGTATTGACCGATCTGCTTTTCCTGAACCTCTAATTCCTCTTGCGACATTACACCGTCTCTAGGTGAACTCAAGTTCATCATGTTGCCACCCGCCATATTTTGTGGAGTCCTAAAACCACTAGCAGATGTTGCGGCAACATCTTCTCTAGAAATTTCTTGCCCAGTAAAATTGGCAAAGAGAACTGCCGATGCTTCGTTTTGAACTAAACCAAAGTGGTTGAGCAAAGTTTTCCAAGATGCTTCGACCCGAGCGGCCTGTGTGGGATCTGACTCTACTAGACTCCTAAACTTTTCTCTTCTTTCCACAAAGTTGCTGCCCGTAATTCCAGCGTTAAGAAGAGAATAATCATAAAAAGCTTGCAAAGCTTCTGGTTCAAGTACAGACAACGATCTTGCCTGTCTTGTTTTATGTGCAGAAAGATCGCCGTAAATTTTTCCCTTCAAATTGTTTTCGTCTCTTTCGTGCTTTGCTGCGTCTATTTGCCTTTGCAAAGCGTCAAGCTGTCTACGAACTGGTTCGCTTGGGCCTATGTCGCCTATTGTTTCTGCGCCGCTGCTTGCAATAATGACATCGTAAGCATCTTGCAGACCTTTTATTTCGGCAGTTTTCGTTCTAGAAGCGTCTCTAGCGGCTCTTTCATAACCAGCCCTAACGTCAGCCAATTCTTTTGCACGGTAATTGTCGCCAGCAGCCGGTCCTCTTCTAGCGTACTCATTCATCATACGAAGAATGCTCTCGGGGTCTGCACCAGAATTAGCGGCCTCCCGCAAAGATTCAGCGAGGCTTTCGTCAATAACTCCCTCATTCAAGTGCGAGTCGATCATAGCGTTAGCCAAAGCTTTATTCGCAGCTAGTTGCTCGTTAGTAATTGAATCTAACCAACCAGCTTCAGCGTCTTTGTAAGCTGCTATCTGATTGAACATGTGAATTTCTGCGTTTGACTGCTGCAAGCCTATTAGATTGCGAAAAGTCGAATCGTTGATAGGTACAACTAGACCCTTTGCTGTTCTTGCAAACATGCCGCCAGTCGTAGGGTTTGCAAAAATCTCTGTAGTGCCTATTCTAGTGTGCTTTGGCCTGCGCGGCTGACTAGGACGTGCAGCCCTTTCCGCACCCTTTCGCCTGACAGCATCAATGTTTTTGCTTGCATCTTGACCTGCTGCAACAACAGGAATGTCCTTGTCTTCCCGTTTAGTAACGTATTCAGTACGGCGGTCCTTATTTGTTGGCACAGGTGGTTCAGCTTCCGCACCGTCTTCTTCTCCAGTAACAGGAACAGGGGGGCCAGCATAAGTAGTGCCTTCGCGCTCAGCCGGTATGCCACTAATCCGCTTGCTGTTGTCAGCAATCTCTTGCACTTCAGCTACAGCTTGATCTGGGTCTGGACCGGGATCAAAGCTTATTAAAGCACCTGCCGACACAGCTTCGTTTGACAATCTTTCTTGCACAGCAGCAGCTACATCAAGCTGCTTCATGCGTATGTTTTGATCTAGCAAATATCCACCAGTGGCATAAGAAATGTCCTCGGACATCTTCTTCATGGTTTCACCAAAGATATTCATGCCAATTCTAGTCAAACGAGTTTGTTCAAATGCGTACTGCCTATCGTTTCTGCGATTAATCTGTTCGATTGTTGCAGCCGCGTCAATGTTAGTTTGACGTATTGTTCGGCCTTGTTGGTACACGCCAGCAACATTCAATGGAGGGTTAGGGTATGCCATTATAAATCCGTTTAATTTAACCCATAGGGTTTAGTAAATTGCCTAAGTTAAATGTACCGCCGCCGCCAGTAACAGTACCAGCCATGGGATTAACACTTACGCCGCTTCCGCCAAACAAGTTTCCAAACCAACTAGATGCTTGGTCGCCGAAGCCGCTGCCAAACGCTGAACCAAATCCGCCAGTAAAACCGCCTACTAATCCGCCTGTAGCAGCTGGCAACAAGGTGTCAGTAATTAAACCCGGAGTTTCAGTTACGATTGGGTTGGTGTAACTTTCCCAAGGCGTGCCGTAAAAGCCTTGCGCTTGTGCAAGCTTCAAATCAATACCGGGGTCTGCTGCAATAGGCGCACGACCAAGTACGTCAATAAGGCTAGACATTTGCGATTGCATAGAAGCTTGTTCCATAGCCGCTCGCCTTGCAGCTAAATCTGCTTCAGCAGCCGTAAAACCGCGCTCTGCCTGCACCCGTCTTGCAGACAAGTCATTTGCCATATTTGCCCTGTTTTCTTCTACTTCCGCAACAGCCTCGTTTGCCCTGTCTTCTAAACCAGCTTGCCATTGTTTAGCAGCAGTAGACCCTATTAAACCAGAAGCATAAGATTTTCGCGTCAAGTTTGCAGCACCAGTTTTTTCCTGATCTCTGATGTCTTTTATTTGCTTGTCTCGCTGCCGATTAAGATCCTGACGCTGCTGCCTTTCCCAATCGTTATAATCACTTCTTTGCAAAGCTATGTTGGCGCGAGCAGCGTTGTAATTAGACTCGATAGAGTCCATAGAACCTGAATACATATTTTTTACAGCATCCATTTGCTGTGTCCATATGCTCCAATAATCTCGCATTACTCTACGAGAATCAGCTATAGCAGACTCGTAATAATTCCAAGTAGCCTGCGGCCCCTGAATGCCCCACTGACGCATTGGGTTTGGCGTTTCTTCTTCGCCACCAAAAAGGAAGTCTAAAAAACCCATCTTTATCCTCTATCTCTTGAGCGGCCAGCTACCGCTATTCTTGCTGTGATTGTTTCAATTGCCCAAGGCACTGCAAGCAAGCTGCTAGAAAGCTTGACAAATATGCTTTGGCCTCTGGCTCTTGTATAGCTATGATTGTTTCTGCCCTTTGTCCATGTGCCTGTAATTACAGCCTCAGAGTTTTTTGCCTGTTCTGCTGTGTCTCCAACATAAACTGCGTAATCTAAATTAGCTGATTGCTCATCTAAAACAGCAGCTATTCGCATAAGCTTAGATTCTGTAACTCCGTCCATGGCTATTGGCCCAATCCAAATAAAACTGTCAATAGCTGTTGATCCAGATTGCGACGTGTCGTGATGCGCCAAATCACTAAAATACCTAATTACACCGTCGTATCCACCAAGCAAAACACGTCGCTTGTCTGGGTCAACATGGTTGTAAGACAAAGCTGCCGAAGGTCCAAGCGCAGACGGGTATTCCATTTCCCACAGGCTGTTACTACGCTCATCGTAGTAATAATGGCTTTCCATAAGCGTACTTGGCGTGTTTTTATTGTGTAGGAAAATATGGACGCCATAAGTGTGGTAATCGTAATGCAAAGAAACGTCGTACCTAGAAGCATCTATAGAAGAAAAAGTTTTGTCAAGCCTGCCAGAAGACAAGCGGTTGCTTTGGTCCACGTTGAATTCGTTTGGTGCCATTCGGTACAAGCCGTTTTGGCCAAAGAAATAAAGAGACCTGTTTGGACCGTAGCACCAAGCATCAGGTGAAACAATTCCAATATCTTTGCTTAAAGTAAGTATTTGTGCGTTGTTTTCTACAGGCCCCGGATCATTAGTTAGCATAAAAATAGAGCCAGTGCATCCGAACACAAGAGCGGTATCACGGTATGCGAATAGACTTGTTATTGGGTCGCCTATTTCAGCCAAGTTTGAACTGTTTCCCGCAATCGCACCCAAGCCGTCTGTACCCGTTGCAGACAAATCCCAGTCGTTTGCGCCCACCGATGTATCTGGGTTGTCGTTGTAATCTGCTGTAGAAGCAATAGCAGACATAAACCAGTTGTTTGGCTCATCGTTTTTCCCAGCCATAACTATTCGGCCCAGCCATGAGGTTATAAGCCTACATCTAGGATTTTCTGGGTTTTCGCCGTTTTTACCACCCGGTATCAGGTAAGTAGCCCCATCATCCTTACTGGTCATTGCTGACCAATCGAATAATTCTCGCTTAGGCGTGTCAATTAACAGGTACTTATTTCCATCAACTAAATAGTATCTGTCAAACATAACTGTTCCGCCAACCCTAGAAACAGTCTCAGACAAATTTAGGTTTGCATTTTCTCCACCTGTTAGACCAACATAGCTTTCGCTTGCATCGCCGGATATTTGTGGAACTCCGCCAGAAACAGCTATTGTCAACTTTGTTGAATCGGCAGTTGCGTCAGCGTCAGCAGATCGCCAAGTAACATTGTGGAAATATGCTGGCGACCACTCTCTTACCCAGTCTCCACCAACACCACTGAAATCAATATTATTTATGCTAGTTCGAGTGCCGCTACTTGTGTATCTGTGAGTGTATTTGCCGTCTTGTGCTGCCGCAGAAGGCTCCGCATCACTTGTGACGTAGCGTGTAAGACCCTGCAATGGGCTGTCAGTATAAATTTGGTTGTCCAGTGCGCTGTTTTCGCTAAGAGTCCATGTGCATGGAGCAGAGGCCGTCACAACACCGGGAGATACTGATCCGCGTATTGTTCCAACCAGCTTGCCATCCACAACACCTGTTATTTCATCTATACTTGCACTTAAAATAGACCCATCAAATACACCACTGGAGCCTTGGCTAACAAACTTTTGCGTCAGTTCGTAGTCGCTTACATTAGTAGATACAGAGCCAACAAGATGGTTTCCAGAGCCGGGCTTTGCCATTCTAGTGCTGTAATAAACCAGACCACTTCTGGCCCTAGACAAAGATATGCTTTCTGCATTGTCATCTATTCCCATGTAATCGGATATTGCAATGCTGTTTACACTATTTCCATCACCTTGCTTAAATGGAATAACGTCTGTTCCTCCTATGGAAACAGAAATTTTGCCATCTATGTGTCTTACGGCAAGCTCGTACCAAGAGCCATGTTCAAATTCAGGAAGCTGTGTGCCGGTTGCTTCGTATATGTCAGTCAAAAACAAAGATTCTTGATCAGCCAAGGGAGTGTCGTTAGTGCTTTTCTTGTTAGAAATTTTTGCAATAACTAATTTCGGTTTGTTTGTTACAAAGCTTTCAGATCCACCGGGTTGTACATTTGGCGAATCGTGAAAACCTACAAAAAGTAGGTCGTCTACACTAGGATTTTCTGCCGATACATCTACCGATTTATCAGCGACACTAATACTTGCTTTTAGTTTGAAAACAAATCCATAAAATCTTTCAGCAGAAAACAAACCGTCTCCGCTTTGTATACCAATAGAACGTTTCGACAAAAGCTTTGAGCCTGCCTCCATATCCCCGCTCATTACAGTACCGCCGCCACCAGACGGTGCTAACACAAATGTTCCGTTGGTTATTTGTGCGTTATAAGTAGTAGCACCCACCACTGCGCTTGTAATAGCTCCGGTACCCACATCAGGAATTAATTCGTAGCCGCGAGCAATAAAATCATTAACAGTATTATTCAAAGCTCCCGCCAATGCACCATACGCTGTAGGTGTTGCAGCAGGAGTTTTTATTGAACAAGTCATCGCATAGTTGTTATTGTTTTCTACGCCACTGTTGTAAGGTTCTTCTGTAAAATCAGCGGCAGGCAACAAAACGCTGCTAACGTGTTTGCCAGCTAAACCGCTTTCGTCAACGTAATATCCTAGCTCAGATGCAACAGGGTGATAATGAGTATTTTTGCCGGGGTTAGATGTAGAACCGTCTGTGTCAAATGGCGGCCTTGGATAAACCGTAGCTGTTTTGCCATCAACCTCTTTGCAACACCAAATGCCTTTTTGTATATTTCCAGTTTTAGAATCTAGGCTGTTCAATGCGCTGCCATCAGTCACAATTGGCAAAGCTGTTGTTTCGCCATCAGTTTTGTATTTAGAAGACAAATTGTTTGATTCAAGGTCAGAATTAGTTAAAACAGTAGATTTCATCGGCGTGTATACACCGTCCCAAGAAGATAGCGTGGGCCAAATGCTCGTAGACTCATACATGTCTATAGGCAAAGTTGGGTTATCTGGCAGATTGCTTGGACCTATGTAACTTATAGGTCCTTGAAGTTCACGGCTATCTGTTATATCTCCATCTTGATTTGGGTCGCGCAAAATCTTAGATAGATTTGATGTTACAGATTGCGAAACACCGTCGTAAGTTGTTGATTCTCCGTTGTATGCAATCATCCCCCCTGTGTACCCTGTTATGTTTGCTTTAGGAACCTTCATCTCGTCCAGAAGCTGTACTTTGCCTCCAGTGTCGTTAGAAACAACATCAATGCCACGACGTCTGCCGCCACGCATACGTCCCTCTTCAGTATCGAACGGAACAACATTTTTAGAACCATGCGTAGACATCGCAGGCTGACTGGCGTGCGGCCCCACTTCTTGTATTCCTTGGATCGGAAATGGAAGCTCTATGTCTTTAGACGGATTTTTAGCCATCAAACAATATCCCTTGTTCTAAGAAAAAACGTTAGCTTGTCACTGGAATGGGTTGAACTAGACAACCACGCAAACCTGACATATTCATCTGGAGCTAAATCAACGCCGTAGTCTTGATCGTTAAAGACGTGGCTTTCTCCGGGGGCTACGTCAAGGCTTTCAAGCCTGTATTCTGTTGAGCCTGAAATCACTGAAAGCTGTACGTTGTATGTGTTTACTCCATTTTTGTCACTGTGAATCATTGCTTGATAAAACTGACGAACTTTAGCACTTCGCCTGTCGAAGTTGCTTTTAGATGCAAGCGTGGTGCCAAGCATTTGCGTAGGCGTGCCACCCGTGTTTGGCTGAAATACCCCTTTTACAGTTTCGTAATTTTTGTATTTCACGTTCATGAAGATGGATCTGCAATAGTGTCAAATGGCAGTCGTTGATTTGTGCGGTACGAACTAATGTGTCCGCCTTCTATTGGACCGTACTCAGGCAACAGCATTCCGTCTTGAACTGCTGTGCGGTGGTACAGTGGAGATTGATCTATTTCTGCTACACGCTGCATAAAGTTTTCTTCTTCATACCCTTGTGCAAACGCCCTGACATAAGAAATCAAAAGGGTTTCTGCCCAGTCCGGTATCGGTGCAATATCGCTGTCATTCGACAGCCCTGTCCACTTAGACCTATAAAAGATTGAGATTTGATCCACGCCCGTTGGAGTCGGGGCAAGCTCAAGTCGCGGAGTAATTGCAATCGTTGTGTCTGTGACACCAGTCGAATCATAATAGGATATTGCTGCATGAAACTGCCGTCCTGTAGACAGGCTGCCATTGCGAATCAACAGAAGCTTGTCGTATGATGTCAATTCAATGCTGTCGTTAAGACCGTTTTTCATCCGTATGGTGATGATTTCGCCAACGTCGGATGGCAAATCCACATACGACTGAGAAGATACCGTGCTGATATCTACAGACGGCCTAGACCTAAACTTCCAAGCATAAGAAAACATATGCCTGCCAGCTTGGTTCACTATGTCTGTCGAAGTAATTTCCGAAGCAGGTGTACCGCCGAGGGCATGTGTAACGTGCGATTTAAGATTAGTCAGAGTAAGCATACTAGGTCACCGCGAAAACGCGGACTTTTGCTCCACCAGATCCAGTGCAGTAAAATTCAATCCTGTCAATATCATCTGCAACCCAATTGGTTTCCCAAGTTTCTAATTCGGCGTTGTAGTTAGACTCACTAAAACCACCATCCATGTTGCCCATGTTTCTAGCATCGTCTCTAGACAATATAAAAGGCACATTGGCAGTGAGCTTGAGGCAAAAACCGTTTTCTATATTGCCGCCAGACAGATTGCCTCCGTCAGTACATAGCATCATAATTTCGGAGTCTGCATCGGCACTGATAAACAAGAAATCAAAGTCTGCAATTAAATCGTCGTTGAGAATTTCTTTGATTGTGTTTTGCGCAACGTCGTAAGTGCGGTCAAAGACTTCGCCTGTTGCTGCCGTAATAGTCTGTCCTGCTGTTAGCGATCCGTCTTTGTATTCATTGCCCGCGTCATCTGTGAACGTAAAATACTGATATACAGTTACGTTTGGCATTGTTAATCTCCGGGCGGGTGCTGGGTTTGCCAGCACCCGCCGCAGCTAAGGTTTATCAGGAAATTGCGCCAGTGATGATGTTGCATACAAGCCAAGCCGAGCCTGTGCATACGAAACAACCCATCTCGTTCTGATTAAGAGTACCGATTGTCGAGCCAGCATCGTCTTTAACAACTAGATTTTCAGCAGCATCAGATGCGTTCCAAATCCAGAACTCGCGGCCAGTAGAGCCTTCTTCCGCTGGAAGAATAACATCTCTTGCACTGCCGCCAGCGTCAAGACGCTGATGCTTGACATCACTGTCAACAAGCGTTTTGTTTGCAGCCAAGGTTTCATTGTTAATGCCGGGAGGGCCACCAGCCTGTTGTGTTGCGATTACTCGCGTTTGGAAAGGACTAGGCATTTTATTTTCTCCTGCCTGTAGGTAAAGTTTGCGTAGACCCACTCGCTACGCTAGAGAATGCCATCTGCCCCCCGAAGGGGACAGATGACGCGAATCAATCCGTTAGGATCAGTCAGACGAAGCCTGATTGCCCCAACCAAAACCGTTGAAGAGAACCTGAGCTGTTCCAGCACCAGAAGTTTCCTCAAGAGCGTAGGCAAAGAACCCCTGATTAACACCACCAGTGTCACTCAAAGCCGTAGAACTGTTGTCTACAGTAAGAGCAGCACCAAGATTGTTAATTGCTTCGCTCGTTTTTGCAGTTGTTCTTCCTTGCAAAAGGAATCGTCCTGTTGAGTTGTCTGTAGTAGCCTCAAGAGCAACACACAGGATTCCAACGCCTACAGCAAGATTGTCTGTAGGTGCAACAACATTAGAAAGCCCGGCATCTGATGCGCCTGCAACAGTGTTGTCTGTTCCAGAAACTTCGCCTGCCGTTCCACCCATATCAATCATCAAAACATCACCAACCGTCAAAGTAGCATCTGTTCGGTTGATTGCACGGAACTCTACTACTGGAATTTCCAGTCCCAAAGGTCCGCCAATAGGTACTCCAGTTGACATCGTATTTCTCCTCAGTCAAAGAGTGTTATAGAAACCGTCTTATCAAGCAGATGGACGGACGATACCCTGACGCTTACGCGAGTTGCAGAAGAGGTTCCACCAGCAATCGACAGGCTGAACGCTTGTGAATGGCTGGTTGGGGTGCCTCATTGGATCGTGCTTCTCGAAGTAGCGACGGGAGTGATAAACAGGGGTCATGTAGTTAGCATTCACCCAGTAGTAACGTGAACCAGTAAAGGCAGCAGATGCGCTGTCTTCTGCATGGAACCCAGTGTGGCTACCGCTACCGTAGTTGTTGCTGTAGATAGCAGCAGTGTCCAGTGCCGCACAGTAGATAACGTCGATGCCGCTATACTGTGGGTTGTTGTATGCAGGGTCCTGTGCCGAGATCAGTGAGTCATTGCTTGCTCGGAGAGCGCGCTTGTACTGATTGACACCAGCACGACTGGCGAAGATCATCTGCCGACTGAGCATGTCGCTCTCGAAGTATTCTTGCTTCGTTGCCGGTGGGATGAACTGACACTTCAGGAACATCTCGTCGAAGGCTGCAACCAGCGAATCGCTGCTTCCAGTACCGCCGCCGATGATTCCGTCAGGGTCATTCGCGTCGTAAGTTGAAACCTGATTCTGGTAGTTGCTGTTAGCAGCTACGCCAAGACCCTGAAGGTCTGTGCCTGAGAATCCGGCTGGGAGGCCACCATCGTTTTCCTGAATGAAGGTTGGGATGGAGTACGGAAGCTTGCCCGTATTGGTTTCCATTCCTGCTTCGTTAGGAGCCTTCCAAAGATCGTCTTCCATGCCGTTGAGCATCGAAGTCCAGAGACGCATCTCTTTGATACGCTTGAGCTTCTTGTAGACACCCTTTTGAGCATCACGGGAGAGACCTTCGCCCATGTTAAGCTCGACTTCCTGATCGGTCCAACTCATGTGATCGACGGAGAACTTCCAGTCAATCTCAAGAGTGTCTACGACTTGTGGGTTAGTCCAGCTAAACGTGTCGTTAGGCTGATAGTGGTTGTAAGTCGATGATTCATCCAGAAGGACTACATCGTTAATCGTTTTGCCGCCCTGAATAACCTTGTCCATTCCACGCCCACGAAGGAATCGTGAGAGAACATAGGTATTCTTTACGGCCTCGTTAATGACATCTTCAGCAGAGGTCAGGTA
>CETC01070305.1_pt1 | contig 10478 bp, 22 predicted proteins | sample 326911 | NCBI WGS metagenome assembly CETC01 (sample SAMEA2622694, study PRJEB7988) | marine metagenome | isolation source: saline water (ENVO:00002010), including
AACTGACCTGATTCATCAAGAAAACCTCTTTTTTCAGCATCACCATGCAAACAAGAATCTTCGGTGACAAGCTCTGCGGTTAAGTTGAAATTAGTCATAGGACATCCTCCTTCAGATGAAATTTCATGTTAAAGATGTAGCTTTTGATTGTTGCTTGATAGATCTCGTAAGTGCTATCAAACCAGTCTGGTTGCTCTTGAACAGGCTTGTCAGATCCCTTCCCATGAATACACTCTCTAAGAGTCCACCCACTTTTATAAAGAGCAATGAAGTAATCAGTGTAGTTATGCTTATTCATTGTCATTACCTCCAGATTGTTTTTGGAATTTTGCTAAGTAAAAATGATCCAACACTTGATAATACATCTCAGATTCGTCTTCTTCGTATTCATATTCTTCAAAGGCAAAACGCAAGAAATTAAATTGTTGATTAGTTAAGCTTAGATGTTTCATTGTTATTAGCTCCAAATTGATTTTGTACCTTTAGGAAAAACTCTTCTCCTTTCTTTTCTGAATTCTCTTCTATTGGTTATCTCCCACATCTTATTGAATAGATCTAAATCAGTCTCATCAGTAAGTTGGAGATAATTTTTATTTTCCCTAAGAAGCTCTAAAGCATCGTAAAGCTCGGCTCTTTTGGAATCGTTGATTGATGATTGAGTCATAGGTCTTTTGCAACTGAATTTATAATACTGCTTGAGTACTATACTTGTATAGTACTCTGTAACAATTAGTAATATTATTTAGTAGCGATACCTCTTCTGGTAAAGATAACCACCAGCCCAGCCACAGTTATCAGGATTAAGAACAAATTCTCTATCGGCAATAATCCTAAAGTCATACCTAACCTTCTTAACAGGCCCAGCCCAGCCTTTAGGCTTATGAATCGTTCCTGTGTATCTATTCACGAAAGCATGAACGCTCTGATCCTTGTAGAAGCCTTCAGGTCTGTTGAAATATTCACTAGGCTCTTGCCACTCTTGAGAGATAATTTTCAGGTATTTTTTGCCTTGCTGGATTCTGAACCTCATTGGCTCGCTTTGTTTTGAGAAGCCATGCCTTTTGCAGTATCTCTGATAATTTTCACCAAGAGCTTCGCAAAGTTGTCTAGTCCAGTTGAGTACTTTCTCTTCTAGCTCCTCTTGGAGTTTGACTTTAAGTAAGAAGTCTTGTGCAGCAGTTGATGTCATAAGCTTGTTGCGATTGATATAACAATACCAGAAGAGTATTGACCTGTATAGTACTTAATGAATACTCTGTAACAATTAGTTATATTTATTGAATCGACTCTATGTGATCTCTTGCTAAGTCATATCTCTTGAATTTTTTTACTGTTCTAATACCATTTTCAAGGCTACAAAATCTAACCTGATAAACACGATCTTCTTCTTTTGGATGAGAAGTAAATATTTCCGAGGTAATGAAATAAGCTCCCTTGTCCGTAGTCTTTACGAGTCCATAAGCCTTAGAATGAAAGGCTTGCATAGTGTCCTTATCAAAGAAGAGCTTATTAGCTTTTCTGATTTTAGAGATAGTAGATAGTGGATGTGCCATAATACAAAAGCAAATTAAACAATTAAAAAATAAGGGTACGAGTCTCTTTTCCACCTTTCATATTCAATCAAAGCTTGATAAATATCCTTGTAATTAAGATTAATCATGTTATCTAAAATCATAGTTTAACCTCACAATCACAAGGTTCATAAAACTCGAACCACTTCATAGCTTGGATAAGAGCTTGTTCACAAATTAATTGATTTACAGGCTCTTCAAAATCTTCAATTGATTCGTAAAACTTACGAGCTAATTGCATAGCTCTAATACTTTCAGGTAGATCTGATTTACCATTTTCTTTAGTCATAGTCGTAACTCCTAGATACAAATTGTTTTTGTTTTAATTGATCGTATATATATTGACCATTATCAGTTAAAGATTCATAGCTATGAAACGCACTTGGCTTAAACCGTAGATTTTCTTCTATTCGACCTCTACGGATGTAGTTAGGATGAAACATACCATTGTAGTAATGAGAAAACCACAGATGGTATGCCTCTACAATATCGAAACGATCAAAATACATAATAAATCTCCTTATAAATAATTAGTAGAGTCCTAAGACCCTACTAATCTCCTTCTGGAAGAGCCAGCGACTTGACGATTCAGAGAGACAGAACCGCCAGCACTTGAGCCAGCACTTGAGCCGCTTCCACCGCTTGTATATCCACTAGCAGAAGATAATCTTGGATACAGCTTTTTACATAAAGCATTATTCTTAGCAAGTTCTTTTTTGTTTTTATCTAAAACAGTTAAACCTGACTGAACGATAACAGTTCCATTCTCTTGCTTGATCTCTCTCCCTTCTGACTGCTCATTCTTTTTCATTTCCCTAAATCTCTGAGCAACCTTGAAAGCCCAGTTTTTACGATATGAATTTTTAAATTCTCTACCATGCAATATCTGGTCAAGTGGATTCTCTTTTATATGTTTCTTAAAATCAATATCTAACTGATCCATAAGGAACTCGGTGTAGATCTCGATCTCAATTTTTCTTGCTGCTGAAGCTATAACATCAAGCCTTCTACCTTCCTTCCTTGAAATCCATTTTCTAATTGTTGTCCCATTGTAGTAGGTAGCAACAGAGTGAAGGATAGTAACCAATGCTGGATCAAACCTTTTCTTAGCTTCTCCATAAAACCAATTAATAGCCTCAGATTCCTCTGGTGAGCCGTCATTCTCCGCTATTCGCTGCTGCAACTCTTCGAGAGTTACATTGTGCTTGATTAATAATTTATCTAATTTGGCCTTTGCAGCCTTCCTTTCATTTTCATTTGAAGAGCTTGTTAAGCCCAAGATCTTTTGAAGTAGATCGTAAGATGATGTTGCCATAAGCAAACCTGAATAAAAAACAGTTGAGATCGCCTCAACACAATTAAATATACACTATCTGAATACTCTGTCGCTACTTGTTAACAATTAGTAACAATTAAAAAAGGATACCTTGTCTGCTTATACTGTCACTGGAGTCGTATCTTCTATTTGTTCCTTTAGGATAAGATTCTATTTTGTATATGAGTTTTTTTGAGATCTCACGTTTTTCTTTGCGAGTCCCTATAAAGTAAAAATATCTATGCTTCCTCGGTCTTTCTGCTAGATATAAATTATCTCCATACAAGTCTTTTAAAGCATTAACCTTCCCCTTAGATACTCCTCTTCCCGCCATATCCATTATTGAAGCACTATGCAAGTGTTCGAGTCCTTTTACTTTATAGTCATTCCTTTTAGCAGATAAACCTGTATAAATAAAATTACAAGCTTGATAGATATAACCATGATGTCCTAAAGAAGTGTCAGCATAACTAACAACCACAGAAGGACTTGGAAGAAGTTTTAAAGTGGAAGAAACAAAATAACTTAAAACATTTTTTTCTAAATTATCATCAACAACTAATCTATTTAATTCAAGGAAAATATCTTGATATGAGCCTTGAAAAGCATACTTAACTAAGGTGTGAGCAACAGGTCTTCCATAAGAACAAACTCCAATTAAAAATTTATCTTTATACAAACCATAGCAATAAGAAACACTAGGAATACGCTTTGCATAATGCTTCTTTTTAAACCACTCAACATATTCGCCAGTCTCTAATGACCGAACTAAATAATTACTCTTTTCCATATTTTTCGTCTAATTCTTTGACTCTCCGAGTGTATTCTTCTCTACTCATATCTTGATTAAATAGGAACTCATCATTTAAAGCTCCACGCTGTTGTGCTTCAAGTTCTTTCATGGTTAACTCCTTTTCTTGTGGTGTAGGAAAATAATACTCTCGACCATTAACTAGGTGAGAGAAGTACTTCTTTTTCGTGAGAGATTCATTTAACATATACTCTTCGCTCCATACTGGATTGATTGACATCCTTAATTAATTCGTTCCAATGTAAGTTTAATTTCTTGCTTTAAATAAGGAATTTGATCCTCAATTTTTTTAGGAAGAAAAACTGTAATTTGACGATCAGCTTTTTGACATAAAATATCAAGAACATATTCAAGAGTTTGAATCGTCAACTGAGTTTGCATGTCTTTAATCATTTTTAAAACCTCGTTTTCTAAATCGTTTCATTGCTTTGGTTTCTAAATTTGTCAGGAAAGAATCTTGTTCCTCTTCTGACCATTGGAAAAAACGCTGACCATCCATCATATTTATGATTCGTACTGTCTCTTCGCATTTATCTTTTTCTTTTTGAGTTAAAAGCTTTCCATATTTATCACGATCTTCAACAGCATCATCATACTGTTCTTTATTTAACCAATCAGCAACACTTAACAAGCCTAAAGCTCGAATGTAATAGAGACAATCTTCGGTACATTTGGGGGTCATGTATCAATACCTCCAGTAGCAAGAATCTTTTGACGAATTGGCTTATAGATCCAAACTCTGAAAGCCCTTTTGAGATTTTCGCTAGACAATAAGAAAATTTCAAACAACTCTTCAGAAGTAAGTTCAACCTTAAAAGTTTCCGAGTTTTGAGCCATCCTTTTAACATCCGATTCTTCTTGAGCCTTATCCCATTGCTCGTTAAAGCGTTCAATCCAAGTCCATTGTTCAGGAGTTAAACCAGACTGCTCACATGTAGAGACATGATCTAAGCCATGCTTACTGCAATAGTCCTTATAAACTTCCTGTAAAAAATCAAGTTGAGTCATTTTCTGCCCTCATAAGATGGAATTTCATAATCAAGATCAACTTTTGAATAATCAATTTGCGGCTGTTTATTTAAAAGTTTTTGGTAAAGAGGAATAAGATCCTCTTGATACTGAATACGATTACTCAAGAGTTCTAACAACTCAACCAATTCGTATTCAGTCAAAGAGACACGACAAGAAGACATCACGCCACCTCCTCAAGACCTAAAGTTTTCCTCATTTCGTCTTCTACTTCAGAAGCTAAATCTTCCACAGATTTAGATTGATCTTCTAAACAGATTCGATTGTCTGCACAATCTCCATAAAGAAAAATAAGACCAGTAGAGACAACTCTTGCTAATTGCTGCTCAGGTGTTCTGTCATCTGCTTTTGCAATATCAAAAATTGCTTTTTTTTGCAGATCAGTAAGATGTAAGTTTTTCATAATGAAACCTCTTGACCAAATTTGTTAAAAGCTTTTCCTAGATCTGGAACTATTAAACGACCATCATCTTTAAGACGAGAGGCCATTGAATTGAACCAACGATTATTCACCTCATGTTCAAAATCAGTGAGATGAAAATAATTTTTTTGACTCCAGTTAGTTACTGTCATGCTTCTTCTCCTGATTGATAAACTTCAATCAAGTCCCCACAGAAAGGTCTTCCTGAAAGCATTGCGACCAATACCACAACAGCAACTTCTGAAGGAGAGTTGTTGCAGAAGCAGACATCTCTATCTACCTCTACAAACTCGATAGCATCTTCAAAGACAACCGTATAAGAATTAAAGTCATCTTTTTTCTGCCAGAAACCTAAACCTTTTGCTTCTGGATCTCCTTGCTTACCTACACAATGAAAATTAAAAAGTGCAGTATCAAGGCCAGCAGTCAAAAGACCTGTAACTAGGTGTCGCTCGAAAATAGCAACATTAGGGCCAAACTCATTAGCATTTGTGTAAGTCATATTCAATACTCCGAAGGGAACATGATTACTGTATTTGTATAATCAGCTTCGGAATATGTTTCTAAATCCATTGCAGATTTAGGAGTGCCATAACCAGAAGTAATGATCCAAATCTTTTGCCCAGTAGAGAGCTTGTAAGAAGAAAGCAAACGACCATCTTTGTTTTTAACAACCCAATCGTTTTGTCTTGCATCCTCTTTAGAGACATCACCCCAATCACCTAAAACGTGCCTGTTAAAGCAAGCAGTAAGCTCAGCACTGACTCTTTCAGGAGAGTTAGCTAGATGATGATTAATTCCAGCAGTTAAGATAAGTTTTCCGAAAGGAGCAACTTTAGCTGCGAATGAACTGGTGTTCGACTTAATGCGAACGCTTGTTTTTATTGTGTCAGTCATAAGCGTGACCTATAGAGATAGAGATAGTTTTTTGAACACTTTTAATATAGCAGCTTTAATACTAAATTGCTACTATGTAACATTTATTCACATATCTTTTCCTCCGTACTGGGTGCGATCAAAAGTATCTTTTATAGCATCCTCAAGAAGCCTACTTGCAAAGACACTATAAGGAACGGGATCAGTCTTGACTTGCTTATTCAGCTTCCATTCTTCACCACAGGTAGGACAGCACTTATGCTTGATACCATCAGAAAGTGCCAATAGAATCTGATAAGTTTCAAAACTAATTCGACAATTAACTTGTTGTTTTTGATGAGCCATTTTTAAAAAAAATCAATAAACTACTAATACACTACTCGATACTATGTGAGTAGTCAAGCTAGTAATAGGCTTTGATAGCCATCTGAGAGCAAGGCTTAGAACTGTCAGAATTTATTTCAGTTGCGATAGCTCTATGCTCAACTTTTACAACTATTCCATCAGTCGGATACTTCGCAAAAACTAACGAGTCTTTCCACCTTTCATGGATAGCTTTAACAACCTCAACAACCTTTCCCTTCACTCTTAAAGTGTCTAAAGTATGAAAACCCCACTTACTCAACTGCTTGCTTTGCTCAATCTCATCAAGTCTTGTTCCTACAATTTCAAAACCAGCAAAAACCAATCCATCTCCAGTAGGATCTTTTTTTCTCAAGTGTCCAGCAGCAAGTCTTTGAGAAGTTTCGGGAGAGAGTCCTAGACCATACAATTCACCTCTTATAGAAACTTCACCCTTTTGAGGAATTGTCGAAGGAATATTTTTTACAGAAAGGATTGCATATAACTTATCTTGTCCTTTTCTTGTATAAGCAGCCTTTAGGAAACCATCAATATACTTAAGCTGAATAGCACAACCGTCAATTTTAGGTTGAACAACAACCTGTGCAGAACGTCTAAATCCACGATTAATTTCTTTATACCACTCATGCAAAAGAGGAGTGTCAAGTCCTTGCAGTACAACCTCTTCAGTCAGTTGACGCAAAGCTGGATGATTAGGATCAATTTTTATTAAAGACCTTTTAAGCTTTTCAAACTCAGCATCAGAAATTTTTGCTCGACCTGAACGGTACAGAGCATCATGTCTTATGAGTTGAATCGCAAGTTCTTTGGCAGAATCCATAAGCTCATTACTCGTATAGTATTAGTATAGTATTAGTACTGGTCTTTGGCAAGCATCTTTATCATCATCGCTTTGTAAGTTCCTCAATCTTTTTCAACCACATCTTAGGAACCCTTTTTAGTGCGTCATGGAATACGATCTCACTGAAATCTTTTTTCTTACGTTGAACTGAAGGAATGTCTCCATAGAAAAATAATGGAGTCAAGTATGATTTATTTTTCTTTTGGCCCAAAGGATTAGGTGCTACTTCTCTATAAATACCAGCCCTGTATGTTTTCTTTGAGTAAACCTGATCTGTCCTGAAATTTATAACTCTTGCATCCTGTATCTTCCCTTTTCGTTTAGATCTAGCTTGTATCTCTCCGTCTCTCGTTTTACCTAAACCTATCATTGTATTTTGAAGAGTTGTCGGAGTTACTCTTCCATTTTTACTGGTTCTAATCCATCTACTATCTAAATTCGCAAATGGATATTGATTTTCAAGCATGAAATTACTTCGCCTCAAATGTTGCATAAATAAAGTTTCATAAATTGTTGTCTCGCCTCCACCAATAGTAGGAAATAAGTAATTTGCAGCAGGATTAGTTTTTTTTCCGCTTTGAACGCTACTAATATCTTTAATTCCAAATTGAACCGACAATCCATCTTGAATAGCAAAAGGGCTATTACGAGTCCAGCGACTTAAATTAGTGAAAACTCGTTCAGGTTTTAACCATACATTTTTTCTGTAATCTTTAGCGTAATTAGTAAGCGTTACTTTCCCAGCGAATTCGATTTGTTGTCGTTCATAAACAGATAAAGTTCTTCCAATTCTTCGTTCACTAATTTTTAAATTTTTAATTTTTAATGCCATAGCTTCTGAGTCTTTTTTTTATCTTAGCAGCAGTTTTTACGTGAGACTTGGTGTCCATAGTGTCCATAGCGACCAACCTCTCTTACAAACTTTCCAGAAATATATACTTTTGGTGCTATAGCCCCATATTTGCCCCTATAGCCCCTCTTTTTAATAATATATATATATATAGTGTATTAGGTTAGGACTATAGACACCCCCTATCAAAAACTATTTATATCAACGGTTTCCAGAGTGTCCATACCTTCAAGTGGTAGGGACACAGGTTGGACACCTGTTGTGTCTCGGATGTAGACCCATTTGCGACAGTTTTTCGGCCCTCTCCTCTTTTTCTCGTACCCTAAGTCTTTAAGAATTGTCGCAACTTGCATTTGGTCATAGCGAGTCTGTCGTTCAACAGGTTTCTCAATAGCTTCTGTAAGTATCAATTCTGTTGTTAACTCTTTGGCGTAATTTGAAGGTGAATCAAGATAACTTTCTATAACAGTTCTCCAAGGAGATTCGATTATATATTGCTGATTTTCATCATCAACAATTAATTGGTTTTCTTTGCTCAATAATAATGATTCATCATTGAGCCAATAGTTATAAGCAGCAGCCCAAATTTGATCTCTTATTTTTAAAACTTCTTCAACATCTATCGGGTTATACATAGATTTAGTCGTTTTAATTATCCAAAATCTACGATTGCCAGTCTCGTCCTGTAAGAAACCATCATGTCTATTTGATGTTCCAACTATGATTGAATGTCGTTTAAATCGCTCTGCTATTTTGCCGTAAGGAACTCTATAAATATCTGTAGATTGTGAAAGGAAGGATTTAATATCTCCAGCCATTTTACGAGTAGTAATTGATTCTAATTCTGCCCACTCATGTATCCAAGCACTCCCAAGTATTTGATAAGCATCTTTTCCATGAACATCTCTTAATGAGTCACTAAAATAATCACCTCCAAGGCTGCTCCAGAAGCTTGATTTTCTCGCTCCTTGTGGGCCAATTATTATACAAGCATTATCAAACTTAACTCCGGGCGTGAAAGCCCTTGCTACTGCTCCGATTAGAGTCCTTTTTAACATCTCATCGTAAAGAGTAGGCTTGTCAAACCTCGCATCTTCGGGTCTTAAGAATTGCGTTGCAAGTCTGTCTATGTTGCAAGGAGTGGCAACAATATTGACTCTTTTTAAATACTCGGTGACTGGATTGTATTCACGTTGTCTAGCGACCTGAACGATGCAATCGAAAGCAACATCCTTGCTTATCTTTTTTCCTCGTCTTGCAAGTTCTAAATAATAACGCTCAATCGAAAGCTCTCCTTCACAGATACGAGCATTTTCCCCGACTCCTAATTGGATCTGTTGTGTATAAACATTGTATCTAAACGAATCATTGCTTTGAATTGGAATTTTTTCTAAATCAGCTAGAAATTCATTTGCCTGATAATTTTGTAAGCGATCAACAGTGACAACAATTTCCTTAGACGGATCTTGAGGATCTTGGTACTTTTTTACAGTAGGAATATTGAAGCCATGTTCAGAAGCAAAATACCAAAAAGAGCCAGCGTTAATAGCATGACCTCCAGACTTAGCTACTTGTCGAATTCCACCCCATTCAGGGGAATGAGACTGCATTAATGCGATTGCATCTTCCTTAGATCTGCCAGTCTCTTCGCAAGCTTTAATTAATCCCCACAAGATATTTCTATACATGTGATAGGTGTTCGAGCCGGGTTTTCTGGCTGGAATACAGTGAAGAGCTTGTTGTATTGTTTCAAAAGGAAGAGTTTGAAACTTATCAAAATTGATTGATTGTTTTACTTTCTCAGCTTGTTTTGGTGTTGGAAGACATTTCTCAATATCTTTCAAACTATATTTTTTATTAGAAGTGTGAATTATTTTCGTCATTTCTCCAGCCTTGCCAGTCTCTTTCATGTGAAAGGTACCGGGTAGCCTCATTACTCTGGAAGGATTTTTTAATGCTCTATCTGCATCAGCGTGATCTAATAATCTTTCTTGAATTGGCCTCCACGTTGTTGGGTCAATAGACTTTTTCAAGACCCAATAATTATGGATAGATTTACCTCCTGTATCAATTTGAATTGAAGGCTCTGGTAAACCTAGCTCTTGCCAAAGAGTGACCTGTTCACTTTTTTCACGATCATCCCACTCCAAGAAGAAAGCTCGGCAAGCAGTTATATCTGAATCTGTGTCTCCTCCATCATTAACAACGACATAAACACCACGACCTTCTTCTTGGCACTTTTTTATCCAATCACCATTTGCATGATATTTTTTGCCATGATCCCTTTCCTTTAAAGGATGCCCTTTAGGGAAGAAAGATCTAAGACGAACATTTTTTGCTTCTTTACCAAGGATTTTTAAGAACAACCGCCACTCATTGCGGTCTAATTTCAATTCAGACA
>CETC01006190.1_pt1 | contig 10472 bp, 6 predicted proteins | sample 326911 | NCBI WGS metagenome assembly CETC01 (sample SAMEA2622694, study PRJEB7988) | marine metagenome | isolation source: saline water (ENVO:00002010), including
GACAAGAGAACGAATGGTTTTTCCAGAGTCACTTAATGTAGTTTTGAGTGATCAGATTCCATTGGATGTTGATATACCATCAGTTGTTCGTATACGGGCTTTTTTACCAACCGACGCGGTAGGAAATCCCAATAAGATTGATGTTGAACCACAACAAGAAATATATTTACCAGTCCCAATTGCTCTAAGTAATAACTACGGGGTTGAATTTGACACAAATGAACTCGGTGCTATTGGTCAGATTATCTCTGGTGTACTTAGTACATTTTCGGGGAACGCGGCCGGAGCTGGATCTGGTCTTCTCGGTGGTGCTCTTTCAGCTGCGAACGCTCTGACTCTTCTCGACATTCCAAAAAGAGAACTTGGGTTCTCGCTGAACAAGTATAATGAACTTGCGATTAGTAAACCCACAATGAGAACCTTCAACTTAAGTTTTGATTTTGCTCCTAAAAATCCCAGAGAGTCACAAATGGCTAAAAAAATAATTCACTCTTTGAAGGTTGGAATGTATCCAACCACTGAAGAGTTTACTGGTGGGGGTGTCACGGAACTTCAAGAAGGTCAAGGAAGTCTTGGTGGTGAAGATCTTGGACTGTTCAAACCCGTATACAGAAATCCATTGAAGTACATTGTTGATTTTCTCTTTCAGAATCAAGAAACCAACAGTCTATACAGAACCGCTCCATGTTTCATCACCAATCTAAACGTAAATTACCACAGAGCTGGTGCTCCTTCGTATTTACCAGACGGTGAACCAACCATGTCTTCGATAGACATAACTCTTGGGGAGATCTTCCCATTAACAAGAACGGCAATAACTCAGATAGAGGGTATCTCTCCTACTCTTACTCCAGATTCAGTCGGTCAGTTGGCCGATGCGCCTTTGATTAAAGAAACGCTTGACACCGCTGCAGGTATTGTGGAGGGAATTGAATCTGGTTTTGGGTCACTTCAGGATGCGTTTACACTTCCGAGCGGGCAGATAGTGGGACCACCTCCTCGATAAACTAAGGATCAATTATGCCAAGCAAAAGATACTTTGAAAACTTTCCGACAATAGATTACAAAACGTCTAAATTTGAAACAAAAAAGGCGTTGGATATTCTTAGGCGTGTTGGTATCTCCGAGTCAGTTCTGAACGATGACCGAAATTTAATTGGTGGGTTTGTAAAGGACGGAGCAACCCCGGAAGATGTTGCTGAAACAAACTATGGGGATAGGAGTTATTACTGGTTGGTTTTACTGTCTGCCAAAATTCACAACCCATACTACGGGTGGCCACTAGAGTATCAACAACTAAGACAGAGGATGCAAAAAGAATACCCCGGTATATCTTTATTTGTGAGTGCTTCAGATACAGTCATGGACACCAAATCCGAGGCTGTGAATTTCTCTATCGGTGATAAGGTCGAAATCGTAAATACTGCACTCGAAGGTCAAGGTGGTGTTGTATATTCTGGAACGATTTATGACTATGATCTCACATCCGGTCACATGAAGATAAAAGATATTGTGGACCCAGACCAAAACACCCTCCAATCCTATGCAACTTCAACTACCGGGAATAACTTTCAAGTAAAAAGCACCACCGATTCAACGAAACTTGGTTACCTCCGGCGGAAGATACTCGATGTGAACTTTTCATTATATCGATTTGAAGACACAGAAACAAAACGAGAATACAGTCCCCTACACCGGTACGGTCCTGGCGAGACGACTCTTATAGAGACATACACAAACACCGGGATAACTCAAACAACAACAACCGGAGAACTCCAATCCTCACCAATATTGAGTGCAGGTATCGATGTAATCACAGTTGAACAAAGAGAAGAAGAACTCAACGATCGAAATCGTTATATTAAAATTATAAAACCTAGTCTAGCTCAAAGAATGATAAACGAGATAAAATCTGCATTGAGGAATTGATATGGCCTGGGAACCAGATTTAAGCAAACCAATAGATGAGTTCGAGATGAGAGTCTGTGATATATTTACAGGCAATTTTAAAGAGGAACCATTCTCGGTCATCCCATACTTCGAACGACTAGATCTAATGGAAGATATGGATTCGCCTTTTTTACAGGGAACTTTACAGTTTTCTGTTTTGAAAGGTGAGATGCAATCCTTGGGTATGAGTTTTACAATGCAAGATTTTCTTTTGATTGAGGTGTCGTCACTGGAGTCCATAGAAAACACTTCGAAACCCTCTCAATTGTCCGAACCAAGATTCATTGGTGGTTTGTTTTATATAACAGATATACTGAAAAAGGAAGTAACGAATCCTAAAGTAGATTCCTATACAATTCACTTTGCTTCTACAGAAGTGTTAAGTGAATATTCGAGAAAAATATCAAAGTCATATAAAAACAAAACCAGACAAGATATAATAAAAACAATAACGAGTGATTTTCTAGTAAAGGATTCTAGATCCGAACAAAAGTTACTACTGGGTGAGTTCGAAGAAACAAGAGACGACTACCAGTGCATCATACCAAACTGGTCTCCCATTAAATCTATCATGTGGTTGTCGAAGGGTTGTATCTCTAGGTCAGATAGTGACTCAAAGTCATTTTATTTTTTCCAGAGGTTCGAAGATGATTTGGATAGAAGTTTTAACTTCCAGTCACTCAACACAATGATGAAACAAAAACCATCTGTCGGCAATGATGGTGATTTTCTATCTGGGTATGCAATAACGCCACACAATTCTGATTTGAATGAAAAAACAAAAAGAACATTTTCGAGAAGAACACCCCTTAGATGTGTGACGAGAAATCTTTCTGGTCTGGACAGATTATCCAAGGGGTTGTTCTCGTCCAAACTTTTATCCCATGACATGGTTAGAAAAACATTCACAGAAAAAACATTTGAATATGACAACAGTCATGTGGCTAACAAAGACACCAATGTCGGGTTGGTGCTAGAAGAGAATAGTGTTCAAGAAGGCCTGGATAAGAAGTTTCTAAAGACTGGTGATTGTTACGTTACGGTGACAACAGACCACAAGAACCTGTTCAGGAAATCAGAGACAAATTTAGGCGTTGATAAAACAGAGGACTGGTTTCAGGGTCGTCTGACACAAAAAAACATTAAAGATTATATTACTATGGATATCGTTGTGTACGGTGATACAAATAGAAATGTAGGGCAAACCGTGATGTTCACATCAGCGGGATTGTATGACAATGATGACGACTCGTCTTCTAAACTCACAATGGATCAAGAGGGTGTAGACCTAGCTGGTAAATACATGATAACTAAAGTAGTTCATACTTTTTCCAAGGACGACCAGAATGGTTCATTGGGTGGTAAGAATACCACTACCATGACTCTAGTTAAAGATGGGTGGCAACAATCATGATGAATATGTGGACTGGTGTAGTTGAGGATAGACAAGACCCACTTATGTTGGGCAGGTGTCGTGTTAGAATATTTGGTGTACATGGTAAAAACATTCAGGACATTCCCACCAATGATTTGCCGTGGGCTATGCCTGTTATGCCCCTCACTTCTGCTTCGATAAGTGGTATAGGAGATTCCCCAGTTGGGCCTGTTGAGGGAACTCATGTCGTCGGATTCTGGAGTGACGGTGACAGTATGCAAAAACCAATAATGATAGGCACACTACCCGGTATTCCAGAAAACACATCTGATACATCTAACCCATCCACCGCCGGGTTACAGTCCCCTCTAGAAAACTACCCCAAAGACACCGAAAGACATGGTATTAATGAATCGGATACAACAAGACTTGCTCGGTATCGTTATCCGGTAGAGGGTGAAGACGGTTTAATTTCTGGCGAGGGTGTCTGTGAGGAATGCAAAGCAGAAACAATTGTAAAGAAAAAACTTGACGAACGAGTTTTGAATGTCGCTGTTGCAAACGATCACGGACATTACTCTGAACCCCCCACTAAATTTAATTCAAAATATCCATTCAACCATGTTAGAGTTTCTGAGTCTGGTCATGTGTTCGAGGTGGATGACACTCCACAGTCGGAAAGACTACACACATATCACTCGTCAGGAACGTTTGAAGAAATTTATCCGTTTGGAACAAAGGTCACAAAAGTTGTCAGAGACAACTATGAGTTTGTTCTAGGTGACGAGTATATAAACATCAAGAAAACAGATTCGGGTGGGGGTAATCTGTATGTGAACATTGAAGGTGATGTGTTCGAGAAGGTCGATGGTAATGTCGAACGACAGATCAACGGGTCGGTCAGAGAAGTTATTGGTGGTAACTTCCACACACATGTTAATGGTGATCGGACCATAACAACGGAGGGAAGTAAGGCAGAAAAAACTGCTGGTGACGTTTCAACCGAACAATACAACAAGGTAGAACATTGTCAGGGTAAATGTTGGAACAACATTGACGGTGAATATCAGGTTTCGTCGAACAAATCAATAACAATGAGATCTAGTGGTGGTAACATTTCAATTGATGCCTTTGGACATCCTTTGGGGAACATTGGCATCGCAGGCAGCAAGAGCGGAAATGTAAACATAAATTCTACTGGATTCATTCAACAAACGGCCGGGACTAAAGTCGGACTGACATCCAAACTTGGATCTGTTGATGTGAATGCCAGTTCGGGAGCTTTTAGTGTCGCGGCTTTGCGTGGTATAAACATGATATCAACCATAGGTGGAGTTCAAATAAACTCTGGGACATCTTTTAAAGTGATCACAGGTGGACTGATACACTTCGGTACACCAACTTTAATGAGTTGTAGAGTGGGTAGTTTGTTGGCAAATGTTGATACATCCACTACTATATTTTCACCATCGATGCTGATGAACGGCAATTCTCTAAATGTATTTTACAAGTCTGCACTTTTGACCGGCACCGGGATCAATATTCACTATACAAATTCTAAGATGTTCGGTAATGTTATGGATTGTACCCTAAATAAATTTAGTATGAAGGCCCCAAGTCAAACTTATAGAGGTATCATTCGGATGAACTAAGGAGGACATCATGTCGTGTAATAAATGCAATTCTGAAAAATTAGAAAGACCTGACAAATCCATAGATCTCGGTTGTGGTGTTGATGATATCTCCATCTTAACTGATGAACAAGCTTTAGTAGGCCCTGCTACTACCACTACTATTGTGAGTCCTACTGATGCGGTTAGAAATATTTCCAACGTGGTTAAAGATGTTAGTAAGAGGTTCGGTAAAGTTCAACCTGGCATATTTTTCCCAAAAGAAGCAGCTGACGAACTAAATGTTGACATAGGTTTTGCTTTTGATGAACTAGAGGAAAATTTAGTAAAGGTTTCAAATGAAATCAGTAGAAGAAAAGAAGAATTAGACAAAAAAGTTCGAGACAAATCAAAAGTTCTGGGAAACAAACCGTTCAAAGGCAAGGGTGATAACATTAGAATTCCCGGAGTACCCGAACCGGAAAGAGACGGCGATCAATGTGGTCCATTGTTTGACTTAGATGTTCCTCCCTTCGGTGTTGATTGGGTGAACCCACTTGCAGCTTCCGGTCTAGTAACCGATCCGTTTTGTAGGATTAATATTGGTTGTTCGTTCTGTGATTTCCCAGGCGACTTGAACATACCACCATTTCCGGGAATTCCAGTTTGTGGATTTACCCCACCCAAAGCAGAGATATGTGGATTTGATTTTATAGATCCACTCGCCACTGCTCGACAATTATTGGGTGCCTTTTCTATGTTCTTCACCCAACTTGGAGCATTTGCATATGGGTTTTTTGATCTTGGTGGGTTGATTCAGGGATTCCTTGGTAACTGTATTATGAGAATTTTAAACTGTTTAGGAAAAGTTGTTGGTGATCTTGACCTAACCACAGGCCTAGAAATTCATATGGCAAAAGCGAGAGAACAGATAGTGACTGCTACAGCAACAGTAACCTCTGGTATTGCAAAAGTAATTGCAATGATCGCAGCAATACAAGCAGTGATAACTGCCGCCATCTCTGAAATCTTCAAATTCATTGAAGACATCTTAGCGTTGTGCGACCCATGTAAACTTGTTGCTGCTATCGCCAATCCTGCAACGTTACCAGAATTTCCAAGCTTCGGTGGTCTCTTAGATTAGTATAAATAGGACGGGGTGGATAAATGACACAGATAAAAGACGCAGTTGACCTAGATCTAAACTTCACAAAACACCCGGTTACTGGTGACGTGGCTAAGGTGACTGGAATAGAGTCTATTAAACGATCTGTTAGAAATTTGATTTTACTAAACAGGGGAGATAAACCCTTTCATCCCGAAATTAGCACGAATACGACAGACCAGTTATTCGAGAACGTGACAATCTTTACGTCCTCCGATTTAAAATCTAGAATAAAATCAGTTGTCGAAAATCATGAACCTAGAGCTTTTGTAGAACAGGTGAAAGTAGAGACTTCTTTCGATCAGAATACAATCAATCTTTTAGTCAGGATTGGTTTTAGAAATGTATCTTCACCGCCGGCCGATGTACCAATAACACTTAAGAGATTGAGATAATGTCAAGCAAAAACACATCACTACCCATAGACAGTTTAGATTTCGATGACATCAAGACGAATCTAAAAAGTTATCTAGAATCACAGGACACCTTCAGTGAATATAACTTTGAAGGTTCTGGTCTGAATATTCTTCTTGATGTTTTGTCGTACAATACACACTACCAAGCTTTTTATAACAACATGGTAATCAGTGAATCGTTTATCGATAGTGCTGTAAAAGAAGATTCCATCTACTCTATTCTTAAACTTTTAAACTATATCCCCGAGACAAGAATCTCTTCAGAAGCGGTGGTTGACCTTTTCTACAGAGACACTGGTGGATCTTTACCAGACAGCAATGGTATTCTATCTGAACAAAGATCTTTTAGTGCTACGGTGGACGGGACGACCTACGTCTTTTTCAATAAAGATGCGATAGAATTTGAACCATGCAAGTATAACGACAGCGGATTAGTTACCGAATGGAAAGCCTCAGACATTTCAATATTTGAAGGTGAGTACAATGATATCGATTTCGTTTTTGACGGTTTGGACACGACTAGGTTCCGAATCCCAGAGGACAATATCGATATACGATTTTTACGAGTCTATGTCAAGGACTCCGAAACACAAAGTAATACCATATCAAATGAATGGAAAAGATCAGACAGTATTTTGAACATCGACGGTGACAGTAAAGTTTTCTTTGTTCAAAGGGGGATCGGTGGTAGATTTGAGGTTGAATTTGGTGACGATGTGATCGGAAAGAAACCAACGGTAGGTGATGTGATCACCATAGAGTATGTCAAGTCTTCTGGAAATTCATCGAACAACATCGGTGTCTCCGATACTGCCGGAAACAGATCTTTCTCTATTAGTGGACCAACAAACACCGAAAAGTATGAGGTCGTTGTTAAAACGAAATCGTTTGGTGGGGCGGAGAAAGAAAATGTTACATTTTCAAAGAAGCATGGACCGAGAAATTTCCAGTCACAAAACAGACTCGTAACAGCCGAGGACTACAAGACAGAAATTCTAAAACGATTTCCTCTATTGAAATCTGTTCTAGTTTATGGTGGTGAGGATGCGGATCCACCTCAGTATGGAAAGGTGTTCATTGTTGCGAACACCAAGAACTCAATCCCACTTTCCAACTCTTCTAAAAACTCAATCATCAAGGACATCATAAAGAAGAAAAATGTTGTGAGTATCATTCCCGAGTTCGTGGATGTTGATTACACTTACCTGAATCTAGTTCTTGACGTTCTGCACAATCAGTCTTTCACGACAAGAAGTACCGCAGATGTTCAACAAGTGGTGAAGTCTAAAATTCAAGAATACACAGACATACAACTAGAAGAATTTGGCGCTAACTTCCGAGGATCAACAGTGATTCGTGATGTTGTGGAATCTGAGGGGTCTGTCGTTTCTGCTTTCTTATCGTTACTCATGGAGAAGAGGATAGACGTAAAAAATTCTGTTGGGGTTCCTACTGATTATACCACGTTGTTTGCAGACCCCATTCTTAAAAAATCTGAGGGTAGCGTGTATAGTAATAAATTCGTGTACGATACCAGAGACTCGTATGTGGAGGACGACGGGAATGGTGTGCTGAGAATTTATCATATCGATAAGGCTGGAAACAAAGTCACATCGAAGAGTAACATAGGAACTGTAAATTATGATACTGGATTAGTTACAATCAGACAACTTAACATAACATCTATTGTGAACGATGTGCAGTTTAAACTATACGCATGTCCTAGAACTAATGATGTTGAGGTAGAAAGAAATCAAATTCTGGTCATCGATGAAACTACGGCCGACTCAGTGAAAGTAAACATGAGTCTTTCTAGTGATGACCCAATTACACAGTGAGATAATAAATGTCTTTACCACAAAATCGACAGGAGAGAAATATAATATCCACGACGGTAAGTGAAACCTTACCTGATTTTGTGCGTCAAGACCATCCAACTTTTGTTAAGTTTGTCGAGACCTACTACGAATGGTTGGAGTCGAAAGAAAATTCATATTTTGCACCGTTGAGTCTCAACGGTATTGTTGACATAGACAAAACTTCAAGTGAGTTCATCAAGTACTTCAAGACTCATACGATGAGTAAGTTCCCGGAGAACTTCAAGTCTGTGAAGGGTGATACCCTAGAAATTAAAAAAGTTTTAAAACGAATCAGATCTTTTTATCTTGCAAAAGGCACTGAGAGTTCGATTGAATTTTTGATTCGACTTCTTTTCGATGTCTATGTTGAAACATATAGGCCCGGTGAGGACATATTCACATCTTCTGGTGGTTTTTGGTATTCGCCTACCGTTGTCAGAGTAACCGACTCCAACCCAGACGAAAACGCAAAAAATAGAGGTCAAGTTGTTGAGTTTGTCGATTCTGGTGAAATCATAGGAACGGCCGTAGTTGACGAGATACACCAATTTGTCATGTCTGGTAATAGAGTTTTAGAATTAGAGTTGGTTGACATTTCTAATTTTACCATAACCGAAACTACAGTGGTGAGACTGAAATCCGGTGTCGAAAAACCATACAGATTGGTGACGGAAATTCCAATCAGTTCTGGTGGATCACTCTATTCGTTGGATGACCCCGTGACCTTATCGGGAACGGTGGGATCAGACTTCAAGGGTAGTGTAGAATCTGTAGATAAAAATGGGTCCATTAGAAAAATAAGAATAGATGAACCCGGATTAAATTACACACCGGTCGGAAACCATACATCATCCATAACCACCACAACAGGGACCGGCGGATCTCTTGGATCACCCACATACGGATATTTGTTCACAAAACCTGGCGTCTATCTAAACAACAACGGTAAGTTGTCGTCCACTGAATTTTTGCAGGACAACTTTAGATATCAGATGCACTCTTATGTAATTAGAACAGAAGCTTCTCTACACGAATATGAGGACATCTTAAAAGATCTAGTACATCCGGTCGGCAAAAAAATGCTAGGCGATTACTTTGTGTACAGAAAAGATTTTGGTCCCAACGCTGACGTTAAGGGTTATAGACAACAACAATTCTTTTCTCCTTTCTTTGCAAATTATTTGCCATATTCACTTGCAACTTTGTCCGATGGTGGATTGACTGGTATAAACACTAACGAATTTGGCATTGTCGATTCTTCAATAGATCTTCGGGGTGTTTGTGCGGCTTCTATATCGAACAACCCAACCTTCGGTGATTTGTACTATGACTTTTTCCCGTTTGGTTATGATGGGTCCACTGGTTATACTCTAGACTTTGTAGAACGAACCACCAAAACCCCAAAAACCTCTTTAGGTTCTGGTATTTCTTCTGGTTCAGATATTCAGGATTTGAATAAGTTCGGTGGTATTGCTGCTACTCAGGAGTTTTTCTCCAAACAATCTGGTAGTGCAATACTCATCGAAGAGATCAATTTTTCAGATAGGAATGATGATCTATCTAGAGATTATCACATCGAAGGTTCTTTTGTCAATGGTGATCTAGTTTATCAAATAGGAGCCGATGGGGGTAGTACTCACGCGGTCGGATTAGTCTGGGGTAATGATTGGTCCACGAATCACGGAACATTCAAAGTTAAAAGAATTGGTGGTAACGCCAATGGTTTTAGGGTTACGAGTAATCAATCACTACCAGACTCACGACTTACTAATTCTCCTGCATGGAAAATTGTTAATGATACAGCTTCGAGGGATGGTCGATCACCCGGTGCATCTGACGGCACCCCATACACAGGCGGATCAGACTTCAAACAAAGTGTGTTTTTTGGTCTAGCTATAGGAGACCCAACTGGAGACACAGAACTTAGAGACAACTATGTCAATTTCTTCAAGGAGGGTGACCATGTGTGGCAAGGAGCTACAAATTCCGACGGCGTTACAGCTTATGGTAGAGTTCTCTCTTGGGAGGTTGACACTCCAGATGGTACTTTTGGGTGTACACTCAACGTGAAATTGTTTGGGGAAAGCACACCACCAA
>CETC01012455.1_pt1 | contig 10451 bp, 6 predicted proteins | sample 326911 | NCBI WGS metagenome assembly CETC01 (sample SAMEA2622694, study PRJEB7988) | marine metagenome | isolation source: saline water (ENVO:00002010), including
GGGAAGGATTTATAATATTACCATCATCATCATGGTTGTTAAATGGTGGTGTAAAAGATAAGCAATGTCCAAATATATCTGGGTTTAAACCTAACTCATTATCTGTGCATCCAATTATTGCAGGTTCCCCATCTACATTTAAACAACTACCATCGTTAACCATTGCATTAACATCATAATTAGATATCCCTTCAAAATTATACGTACATCCATATGTAGGTATAGTTGGAGTAGATATACTAGAAAAAGATTCTTTAAAAGAAAAGAACTCTAAGTCAGCATTACCATCTTTTCCAGTAACAACCATAGGTATTGAGTTTGAAGATTTTGCAATATCCTCCATAACTTGCTTGAATTGTGTTCTATCTTTTAGATTTAAATTTAATTCCCAATTATCTTTGTCGTGACCTAAATCTGTTCCTAGTGTACCATTATGATGCTGATCATGTGCATTCTTTGTACTTGTAGGAAAATTACCTCCAAAATCAATACCTAGCTCCTTTTCCATCAAATGTGCAATCATACTCACTGGATTGTCGACTGGATTATCAGAGCCTGCTATAGAGACCACACTACTATTATTTGGATTGTTTATATCTCCATTAGCATTAAGACCTGTTCCCCTTCCTCTACTTGATATTTTTAATTTATTATAGGCATTTGAAACTCCAAATAAATATGCTATAACAAAGTCATATACTCTTATTTGACAAGCACCTCCAAAGTCGTCAGAGATTATAAAGTTTTCCATACCAGTTGACTGAGTACCATCTGACTGATACCATCCTCCTGTTCCAATTTGGAACCCAGTCATATACAATGACATTCCTTTAGGTATACCAAATGCATCACTACCTTTTTCTCCAATTTTAACATTTCCTCTTATTCTAACCCAATCAGTTGCAGCTGGGTCAAGACCTGCGTCACCAGCAATCCTCCAACTATTATGCTCGTGAACAAAGTCACCACTTTGGCTAAAAATTGCATCACTACCTTCAAATAGATTGTCATCAGGAGAATATGATTCAGATTCCCCTAGTCCATAATCGTAGAATATTGTGCTAAATCTAATATTAGCTGAGCAATTATCTGCTGGAACTATAAATGTACCACTTGAATCTTGAAACATTACTTGACTTTCTGCTTTTTGTGAATCTGATGCAGTTCTAACTGCAACATCATAATGATACATAACAATCCAGTCTTCAAAATCTATAGTGTCAAGCTCATCATTGTTAGTATTAGCACTAACTATACCTCTTAGGAATGTGGTTTCATACTGAGTGGTAAGGAAGTTGCTTGACAGTACATCGTGTAGCTTTCCAAACCACAATGCTGGTGTTTCTACTGCAAACACACCCCAAGCATTAAAATCAGCTCCACTTAATATTACACCATCGTTAGGGTCAAAAGTACCATAACCATCTTCATACTCTTCATTCCACCATATTTGTCCAGATATAGCTTCAAAAGATTGAACAATTGATGCTGTTACATCTGCTCCAAAGAAATTATTTGAGAACTCTTCTGCAGTATCCTGCCAACCATACCAATTACTAATATCAAATCCTGTCATGTAAGCACCATCTTTCATGGCAGCTCTATGAAAATAATATAAAGTTTCATTAGCAAATGTCGTTGATGGAACAAGCATTTGTAAGTCATTATCCATCATCCAAGAAGATACGAGTCGTATTTCTCCACTATCAAGAGTGTAAAATGAACGTTCTGGATAAAATCTATCTCCTACCCAAACATTATAAATGTCTCTTATGTCTCTCCAAGTAGTATCATCCCACATATTGCAACTTGTAGCACTACTTATCATGTCTTTGTTATTTCCTAAATCTAATCCTACATCCATTCTAGCAAATGTATTGTCATTACTAGAATTATGGTCTAATAAATATATATTAGTATTAGGAAACATTTGACCAACCCTATCATTAGCAAGATATTTAAATTCATAGCCATAGCTATTTGAATTTTCTAAAAATAGCTCAGTAGCCATGTCGTGATACTTAATGGTTTCAGAATGCTTTACGTTACCAAGCGTAATTGGTACTGGTCTATTTAGCTGATCTTCAGTTATTCCATATCTAAATCCATTCTCTTCAATTTCTCCTGTTAACTCTGAAGGCATTTGGAATGAAGGAATTTCTCTATTTACTACCTTGGACATATGGTCTTCTAATTTCAAGGTAATAATATTTTTATCTAGACTCATATCAGAAACATATCCTCTAAATATAGGAAGGGTATGATTAAAATTCATACTTCTAGAGACACCTGCAAACCATATAACTGCTGTAGAATTTAAAACTGATTTTCTAGCATTTAAATTAGAATTAGGGAATTCACTATATAAAATAGTAGAAAGAGATGAATACAACCCTCCAGCTCTTACTTTTCCTTCAACTAATGATATAGTTACATTTGATATTAAATATCTTCTATTTTCTATGTCAAAACTTTTCGATATCCTAAAATTATCTTTAAGATATGGATACATAGTTAGCCTATTATATCCTGTTTGAGCACTACCACTGAGTATAGCTCCATCAGAGAATGAACCAAACGCTAAGCTATGATCAGGTATAGGCTTTCCATTACTATCATGTTCTCCTAAAGTAACAAAAGCAGATATGCTAGTATCTAGTGTCGATGATAAATTTTCAAATCTTTCATTATGTAATGTCACTATGCATCTCCTAAATTAACTCCTCTTTGTATAGCACTTTGTATTTGAGGTATAACTTCATCTTCAATAAATTGATCAGAATTTACATTACCTGTAAATGTAACATTAACTACTATTTGATTTCCAGGAGAAGTAGAACCTTGATTTATATCTTTCATGAAATCTATTCCATATCTATCCACAGCTGACTTTCTCATAACAAACTCTCCACCCTCAAGTTCAGCTTGTACTCCACCCATATTGTGTGATGGCCCTGAAACATATCCACCTGTAGCAAATGTCTCTTGAGATTTAATCGTATCAACTTGTGCTTTTGTCGTAGCCCCTATAGCAGCTATTTGCAGACCTCTTATAACAGAAGCCACAGGGAAAGTCATTCCTTTTGGAGCTGGTTCCATTAGAACGTTTAGGATTCCTTGAGCTCCTGCTATCCAAGCCATTGCTATTTGGTTTTTCTTATGCTTTTTAAATAATTCTCTTTCATCTTTATCTTTTTGGTCTTGAAGTTTCTTCTCATATAAAGCTCTAACAGTCTGATTTCTTATCTCTGATACAACAGCTTGTTTTTGAGCATATTGAGTTTGAATTGTTTGTCTCTCTACTTGGACTTGTGAGTCAACAAGTTTAGTATAAGCATTAGCTACATCAAATACTGCATCTAGAACTTCTTTTAAATGGCTAACGTTAAATCCCATAGCATCGCTAATCTTATCGAATATTGACCAAGGTTTATTCTTTTGGAATAGTTCAAACATTTTTAGAAGTTCTGCAAAATGACTATTATAAGTAACTATTAGTTGTGTATCTTCTCCACCAGGAGCAACTAATCCAAATTCACTAGCTTGTAATTTTTCCCTCAACTCATCAACATCTTCACCAAATCTATTCGCCCAAGTTTGAATCTGCTCATCAGTAGCATCTTTTTTAAGCTCAGCCTGGATTATATTTACTTGCTGTCCAGCCAAAACTGCTTTCTTTATCTCATCAGCAGATAATTCCCATTCCTTAGCATATTGATTTATAGCTTGAATATCTTTATCATCTAAGGTTGCATAGTCCCTAAATTGCTTTAATATAGCAACTGTATCATATAGACCATCGTTGTCAATTAATGGCTTACCTGTAATAGCATCATTAGTAAGTTTATACTTAAGTAGTAATGGAATTAACTGATCATCTAAAGTTTTACTTGAATGCTCATGAGTACTATTAATTTGCTTTAGCTTTTCTATATAAGCAACCATACCTTGGCTAGATGCTATGTCCATAGTATGCATTGTACCCTTAATAGCACTATCAAAATCAATTGTAGCAGTTGTTGAGTCTTCTGTCTCTTCAACTACTATACCTAATTTTACTTGATATTCTTTTAGCTGATCTTTAAGTGAAGATATTGAAGATTCTTTATCCTCTATAACTTTCTTTAACTCACTATAAGATTTATTATTTACATCTAAATTATCCTTTTGTGCCTTTAGTTCTTTAGATACTGAGCTTAATGCATCACTTAATCTTTTTACTGCTATTTGATTACTTATAACATTGCCTCTAGTATCTAATAGCATTGAAGATGCATCTTCTCCTGCTCCTACCCATTGACCAAAAAATTCTAGAATGCCTGAGCTACCAACACCTAAGCCAGATAACTTGTCTAATTCAGATGTTACAACATTTATTGCCTTTGAAAATTCCTCATCATCCATTATAGAAGAGCTTAGATTGTATTGCTTAGATTTATTTCTAAATGCTTTTACTTTAGATTCTATGGTTTGCAATGCATCTGAAACTTGACTTGGTAATTTATTTACATCAATTGCTGCGTCAGAGAATGCTTCTTGTTTTGGATAAATTTTAGAAAGTACAGACTTTAATAATTCTAACTCTTCAGTATACTCATTGGTTCCAGTGGTTGCTCCAGATATAGCATCTTTAGTAGCATTAACTCTTTCATTTAATAATTTCAATGAAGATTCTTGACCCTCTATACTACTACTTAACTGATCAACTTTTTGCCTATATAATGCATCTCCAGTCAATGATACTTCTGTAGCCTCCCCTGTTGGAGCAGTTGGGGATTGAACTCTATTAAGAGTATCTATGTAATTTAATGTTTCATCATTTAATTCTTTGGTGCTCTTTTTTGCTTTAGAGAACCAAAGCATGGTTCCTCCAAATGCAAGAGTGAGAACACCTAGGCTTTTAGAAAGTATTCTAGTTAATACCATAAGAGCTCTCATTCTATTTGTCTGCGCAACTACTACTTTTTGACCATCTTTAACTGTGAATAGGTATTTTTGAGTTCTTTCCCAAAGAGTTTTTGTGCTTAGGCTTAAACCTAATTGAGATGCTAAGAAACTTGTTAAACTTTTTCTAGCAATTAATAATGTTGCTGATAATCCAGTGAAAACTCCAGCAAATTCTGCAATACTTCTAGTGTCAGTTTGCTCAACGACTACTTTTAATGATTTTGCAAGTGACTCTACGACTGGTGCTAAATCTTTACCTATTGCTCTTTGCAGATTCCCAATAGCAGTATCTAGGTCTCTCATGGTTTTTTCGTAATTGTCTAAAGATGCCTTACCTTTAAATTGTTTATCTACTTCTTTTAATATAATTTGTTGTGCTGTTAGAGTATCTCCAAATGCAATAGAGGTTTGAATTAGATTTTTCTGTGCATCACTAAATTGGACACCAACTCTTGATAATGCAGAGAGACCTGTAATTGGGTCATTTAGGGCTTTACCTAATATGATTGAGCTTGACTTTAATCCCTCAGCAGTTATCTTTCCTGCATTCATACCAGCAGTCATATCTAAGGCTGCTTTAGTAAACGCAGGCATAGTACTTGTAGATATATTAGTAAAAGTTAATCCTAGACCAATAACTTCATTTACCTGAGTTCCTGCTACTCCAGTCAAAATCTCCATTTCATCTGACAATTCCATCATTTGCCTAGATGTTGCTATCGTAAATCTACCTGTGCTTTCCAATCCTGAGTTTATTCTATCAACAGATGCTTGGAAGTCAGAATTTTGTTTTAGTAAAACACCCACAGTCTTACTGACCATAGCATAACCAAAGGCAACCAATAATAGTTTGGAACGAAGAACAGCAAACGATCCAGTTAGAAGCCTATTATGTTCAAAACCAAGAACGCCTTCTCTTGTATTACGTCTACGAGCTCTATTATTTTTCTCTAATGCTTTTGTTAGTTGATTTATTCTTGTAGTTTGTGCAAATAGAGCAGCACTTAATTGGTCTAAGCCAGGAGCAGCATTATGATTGGCTTTAGTGTTAGTAGTCCTAGCCTTAGTATTCTTTTGAGTGGCTTGGGTCTGCTTTATTATTTGCTTGGTTAATCTAGCAGCTTCCTTACTTACATCTATCTTTTTAGCCATACTTATCCTTTCTTTTCAGCGTTCTTCTTAGCTCTATTCTGTAGTATTGTTTTGCAATTCTTTATAATGGACACTTGCTTTATCCATCTTACAGGTGTGTCTTCATAAGAACCTCTAAATGGTGGAGTATTCATCTCCTTGCAGTAAAAGTACTTATTTACAATTGAAGTATTAGACTCATCTGTAACGTTATTAGGACAACAAAAAAAGGGCAATTGAGTACTAACTGATCCTTCTACGTTAACACTCTCTGCCCCATTAGAGTTATTTATCGTGTCTTCCTTTAGTAACCAGATAACATCCCATACATCTTCAATGTCATTAAAAATCTTTTTTTCAAAAGAACCTAATGAGCTCTTTATGGGTATTGTAGCCTCGTAAGGAAAATTACAATATGGACACCCTCTACACCTATCGCCTAATAATAGAGAAAATGCTAGTGTGAGGGATTCTCTTCCCCCATAGATTGATACTCCTGAATCAACTGAACCAATTCATTCTTTTCAATCTCACTTAACTGCTTTAGAACTGAGTCGTCAACGAATCCATTAGGAGCTGTCTTGAAATTAACAAAGTCACCTCCTTTTATTCCTCTTCTTAACCAAGCTGTCCTAGACTTGGATAATCCAGAAAAATAAGTTCCCCCTGCACCATCTTGATGTATTGTAGTTATATCACTACATTCATCTATCTCATCTATTGACATATCTTTCAAATTTACCTTCTTACCTGTGGATAACTCTACAGTACCTCTAGGTAACTTAACGATTTTTTTATCACTCATGATAATCTCCTATTAATTAATTTTAACCCCAAACATATTTAAATATGTTAGTTCCACCATGGTTTCTAGCCTTTAGTGTGGTACTTAATCCTAAGAAGTCTCCTTCATCCCATCCTATCTCTTCAATACTAGCCTTTTCTATATGTATCTGCTTAGAATCGTCAGAAGAGTCTATAAATACAGCATTAGTGCTATCATTAGTAGCATCTGCGCCAGTATTTCTAGAATCTGCCCATAGGCCATCAAGACCAGTGTCATACTTTACCACACTTGCAAAAGTAATTCCCATTTCTGGAATTGACCTTACATATGTTTGTGGCTCTCCTGCAACACTAGTAGCAGTAGCATCTGAACCTCCTAAAAATGTAACAGGATTATCTATAGTTAGTGCCCAACTCTTATAAAAACATTCAACATCAAAAAGTTTCCATGCAGAATTATAACTTGTTCCATAGCAATAATTTGTAGAATATGCACCTATGGTTCCAGCTGTAGCATAACTAGCAGTTGGTACTCTAGTTTGTGCAGTTAAGTCGAATTTTAATCTACCACCATCTTCATTTGCATCCCAAGATAGAGTTAGAGATGTTATAACACACCCTGGTAATATAATAGAATCAGCAAATCCAGTTTCTCCCACACCATTGAATGCAAAAGATACAGTTAAATGATTAGCAGCACTAGCATGTTGAACAAATGTAAGATTAGCTGGGCCAGTAGTTTCCTTTGCAATAGTAATTGTGTCTGGGTCACCTGTCATTGCAACTCCAGTAACATTAGGCATCAATAGTAATTGTAGTTCCTCTGTCATAAATCCAGAAACTGATATTTCGTGTATAGAACCAGGCTCATATACAAATAAGTCTCCTTCTGAAACGAATCTACCAGATGTAGCTCCACCTCTACGTTCTACCCTATAGTCTCCAAGAGTTGGAAACGTAACTGATTCTGTCTCGATAGCTGTGAATGATGAAGCTGCTGTACCTACATTAGTAGCATCTACTGCGACTCCAACTTCTAGCTCATTTGATGACCAAAATTTTGTATCTGTAGCCATTACTTACCTCCCTTACTTTTTTCTTTATTCTTTGGTGTAGCAACTTTACTAACACCTGTCTCTTCTGTTAAAAAAGAGAGGCAATCACTAGGTATTTCCTGCGCTCCAGGGAAATCTTCATAAGAACCATTATTAGTTAGTGCAATCCTAATAGTCCTTCCTATCTTTCCATTATTAGGGAAATTATCTAGAGATTTACCTTCTTTTAGCTTATACTTAGCCATTAGGAAATCCTCCTGTGTTTACTTTTATTAAAAAAATTTGTAGTCTAATTTAAGACATCTTAGTAAAATAACAAAGGTATTCTAGCTTAGCACACACCAGAGAATCTATATCATCTTCATCTTCATCTTTCTCGTTAAATGATATACTGACAGTGTCCCCTGAATAGAAAGCATCATCGTTACTTCTACTAACAGGGTCTCTTTTATTATGTAGTATCTGCTCTAACCTAGAAACATCATTGTATAGCTTGTCCATCTTAACTTTATCTTCATAATTAGACATATTTAAATATAGGCTTATTTCGACAGTATATTGGTTTTCATAGCCATGTGATCCCTGGCTACTAAGTTCTTGCCTAATACACTCCAATCTGATTGATTGAGTGCCTCTATTTTCATACTTAGTACCTATATAAGTGTTATAACTAGCTCCAAACTCATTTCTAATCAACAATCTTATAGGTTCTAGTATTTTTGTTTTTATAATATTGGTGTATGATACAGGCATTAATATCTTCTTATGCTACTTTTTCTAGTCATTCTAGTATTTCCTGCGTTGCCTGGAGAACCATCAAATGATTCATAGGCACCCCAACATTCTAATTCCCATTCATCTGGAGTACCACCTGCTGTAGCTGCGCTACTAGAATCTTGACCTTGGAATCTTATTTCTAGTCCACTACCAATAGATTGATATTGACCATTTATAATCTTATCTGTGACTACTTGATTTGTTTTTAAATTATCTGCACCTTTTGCATAGACTGAGAATTTTGCAGTACCAAGTACCCCTGCGGTTGTAATCACTATTTTGAAAAGGTCATAAGAGCCATTATAATTTCCCCTAGTATCAACAATATGTAATGGGTTTGCTCGTTGAGGGGAGACAACTTCTCTTAATATACCACTAGATGAATCACTAGATACTTGGTATCCTAATTTTACTTTACCTGAATTTAACTGATCAAGGTTAAAGTTTATCTCATCCATAAATTGTAATGCTAACTCACTGCCTGGCTGTCTGGCGTTGATTAAAAAGTATGCTGATATAAGCGCAGTTGTTCTGACTACTATGTAGTCATAATTACCTTCTTTATCTTTCCATTGGTCTCTTGGTAAGTTAGCATCAACTCTCGAATCAAAATATCTAGATGCATTTTTTCTAATCCTAGTAGTCAATGTGTTGAAATTAGTTCCTGATTCTACATTTGAATTGACTGGGTCTGAGCCATACTTTAATATTAAAAAATCATTATCTGAGTCATATAAAAATTGACCATTTGTACTTGGTTTGAAATGTTGAAATATATCTGCTCCACTATCATGTGTTTCTTTGTGAGTACCCAAGCAACCTCTTATAACAGTAAGAGTATCAGTAGATGCATCTGTAACTGTTGTCACATACATAATTTCACTATTTATTTTAATAAATGACCCTGCTGAAAAGTCGCTAAGAGTACCTGTAATATCTATAACTGTTTCACTATTATCAACAGCCTCAGCTGTGTCACCAATTTTTGTTGTCCCAATTGTCAATTTCCCTGACACTTGTTCTTTGCTATCTATAAATAAAGATGGTATAAAGCCTGAGTTGTAAATAGCATAAAAAGTATCTGTACTTGCATCTGCCTTAGTAAAAGTTTCTGTTGTCCATCCAAATAAAGGTGTTTTACTATCAAACTCATCTATATTAGGATATACATCCAATATATCTGTATTCGTACAATAAGTTGTTGATACTGCCATATAAATCTCCTTACGCTAGTAGAGTTAATCTAATCTTTGCATTAGCTTTTGCATTTACGCTTCTCGCATAGACTTCAGTTATACCATTTCTACTTTCTCCAGCTACTGTATCTAATTGACCACAATGTGCTGAGTTCTTTATTATATATCCTTGTAATTGACTCCAAGCAGGAAGTCCTGATAAATTAATAGCACCTGTTTCATAATTTATACTACCACGACCACCAGAGTTTCTTCTCATAGTACCATCGCCTCTATCAATCATTATATTATCATATGAATTTATAACCTCGCTAGTAGATGGATGTAAAGTCTCTGTTGGTTTAAAATCATTACTAGTTGCAGGTTGCATTGAGCCTGGAACTTTACCTGAGCCAAGGAATTGATTACCACTAGCAGTATCTTGTATATCTACTTGAGAGGCTCCTGTTGTATTTCTATGATCAGTTCCCCTATTTGTACAATAACCATTCCAGCTTCCACCACCAGTGTGACTTTTAAATACAATGTCTCCATTCTCCAAAGTACAAGTTACATTCCT
>CETC01012199.1_pt1 | contig 10447 bp, 11 predicted proteins | sample 326911 | NCBI WGS metagenome assembly CETC01 (sample SAMEA2622694, study PRJEB7988) | marine metagenome | isolation source: saline water (ENVO:00002010), including
CAGAATATCAGAAATGTAGATTTATTTATTTAGTTTTGTAACTATATTGTTACAGCGACAGGAGTACGTATGAAATTTGCACACATAGCAGACACTCATATTCGAAATTTAAAATATCATAAGGAATATCGTGAAGTTTTTTCACAGCTATATTCTAAGCTTAGAGAACAACAGCCAGACTATATTATTCACTGCGGTGATATCGCCCACACTAAGACTCAGATTAGCCCTGAGTTTGTAGATCTGTGTTCAGACTTTTTTAAAAACATGGCAGATATCGCTCCTACATATATTGTTCTTGGAAATCACGATGGTAACTTGAGAAATTCAAGCAGACAGGACGCCTTAACGCCAATTGTAAAGGCACTAGACCATCCTAACTTATATTTATTAAAAGACTCAGGAGAGGAGATCTTAGATGACAATTTCGCGATCAACGTTTTATCAGTTTTTGACAGAGATAATTGGCAGAACCCATCCGACACAGATAGAGTTAATATTGCTTTGTACCACGGCTCTATTAGCGGAGTAAAAACTGATACTGGGTGGTTAATGGAGCACGGTGAAGATGATATCACTATTTTTGACAATTTTGACTACGGTTTTCTTGGAGATATCCACAAAACCAATCAATCCCTCGATGAAAAGGGAAAGATCCGATATCCAGGATCTACAGTACAGCAAAACCATGGTGAAACAAACGACAAGGGTTTTCTATTATGGGACATTTTAGATAAAGATAACTTTACTTGCGAGCACCATGTGCTGCTCAACCCAAAGCCTTTTATCACTATTAAGTTAACCCCAAAGGGGCGCTTTCCTAATAAGATAAAAGTCCCTTCCGGGGCCCGGCTCCGTTTGGTTTCAAAAAATAATCTTCCGCTTGATGTTGTACGACGAGCAGTAGATATTGCAAAGTTGCGTTTTAAACCTGAAGCAGTTACATACTTAAGTCGGTCTGCAGGGGAGAGAGGTAATGTTGAAGATCTTGCAAATGGTTTAGTGCAAAAGGATTTGCGAGATGTCGCGGTACAAGAGCAGCTTATTGAAGAGTATTTAATCGATTATCAGCCTGATGACGAGACTTTGAAGAAAGTCTATGACATGAACAAAAAATATAATGCTTTAGTTGAACAGGAAGAGGATGTACGTAGAAACATCAATTGGAAGTTCAAAAAGCTTGAGTGGGATAACCTTTTTAATTACGGAGAATCCAACTCTATCGCATTTTCTAATATGAATGGCATTGTGGGAATTTTAGGCAAGAACTTCTCTGGAAAATCTAGTATTATTGATAGCTTTTTGTATACTTTGTTTAATACAACTTCTAAGAACAATCGTAAGAATCTGAACTTGATTAACCAAAACGAAGATTCGTGTCGCGGTTATGTCGAGATCGACATTGGTACAAAAACTTACAAGGTTGAGCGAAAAAGCAGTAAGTACAAAAAGAAGCTGAAAGGCAAAGAGACAGAAGAAGCCAAGACAGACGTTGAATTTGTTGTATATGATAATGCAACTGAAACAGAGACGTCTTTAAATGGCATTACTCGCATGGAGACTGACAAGAATATCCGTAAAGTCTTTGGTACGATTGAGGACTTTCTAACCACTTCAATGGCTAGCCAGCTTGACTCTCTTTCTTATATTAATGAGGGTTCGACTAGGCGAAAAGAAATATTAGCAAAGTTTTTAGATCTAGAGATCTTTGATAAGAAGTTTAAACTAGTCAAGGAAGACTCTTCGGACTTGAAAGGGGCGATAAAGAAGCTTTCAGACCGTGATTATGACGAGGAAATAAAAGATTCTGGCACAGAACTTGCAAGAGCAGAAACAAAGCTCTTGCACGATCAAAGGGTTTATGATGCATCAGAAAAAGAAGCTCAGGCCCTGCAACAAGATCTCCTAAGTATTGAAAATCAGATCAATTCTATACCAGAAGAGGTTGTTGATATCCGAGAACTTATAAAAAAACTTAAAAAGCTAAAAAAAGAGACTTCTATTATAGAAATCAACCTAAAAAAGAAGCAGGAGGTGTTGAGCAATGAAGAGGGATTTTTACAGAAAATACAAAATTTCATTAAAGGCTTTGACATTGAGAGTATTAATAGCCAAAAACAAATTGTTGGTGAATACAAACAGAGGCTTGAGCAGATTGAAACAGAAATTCAGACTTATGAGCAACAAAGAACAATAATAGATAAGAAAGTTGGACTTCTCAAAGATGCGCCTTGCGGCATGTCTCTGCAGCAGAAGTGCAATTTTGTAAGAGATGCACGTCGCGCTCTGGATGACGCCAACAGGGTAAAGATTGGCATCAACCAGCTCTCTTTGAACCGCGACACTATTTCTAGAAAAGTGGAAGAGGCAAACCCGAACAAACTTGAGCAATATACTGAAAAATACTACATGATACTAGAGAAAAACAACACTAAGAGCGCTGAAGTTGCCGCCCTTAAGTTGGATATCGAAAGGGATAAAATCAAGCTGATTCAGGCAGAAAATGCGCTATCAACCTTAGAGGAAAAAGAGCAAATTTATGAGCAGAATAGGGAAACAATAGAAAATTTAGATGCCTTGGTTGAGCAGAGACAGGAGATTTTAAGCGAACTAGTTGATCTTGACGAGAGCAGTGAAACTTCGAAGCGAAATTTGATGGAGCTATATCGTTCAGTTGGCAGCTTGGAGCAAAGGAACAAGGAATTGGTTCAGCAGCGACAAGATTTTTGTGATTTGCAAGAGGAATACACTACTGCCGATCTCTTCATGTCTTGCATGCATTCCAATGGCATTTCTTATGATATTATTAAAAAACGTTTACCGCTCATCAATGATGAGATTTCAAAAATTTTAACTAATATCGTTGATTTTGAGGTGTTTTTTGAGAACGATGAGAAAAAGCTTGACATTTTTATCAAGCACCACAAGCATGAGCCACGACCAATCGAGATGGGCTCTGGAGCAGAGAAAACAATTGCAGCCATGGCCATCCGTCTAGCTCTTTTGAACGTTTCGACTCTTCCAAAGGGCGACGTCTTTATTCTTGATGAGCCCGGTACTGCTTTGGATGCTGAAAACATGGAAGGCTTTATTAGTATTCTTGATATGATTAAAACACAATTCAAGACTGTGCTTTTAATTTCTCACTTGGACTCTCTTAAAGACATCGTTGACCATCAAATTTCCATTGAAAAAACAAATGGTAGGGCATATGTGAATGAATGAACTATTTACTATCATAGGAGATTCTTATGATGGCAAGAGTATCAGCATGGTTAGACAAACATGTCAACCGTTTCATATCACGTAAATTTTTAGCATGGGGCACAGCGACTTATCTAGTGGCTAATAGTGCTCTTACAAGCGAAGACTGGGTCGCGGTCACTTTAGCTTACATTGGCTCAGAGGCCCTGGTAGACATCGCCGCTAGGTGGCGCCACGGAAGCTGAAAATGAAGATCACAAAATCACAATTAAAACAAATTATTAAAGAAGAGTTGGAAAGTATTTTAAATGAGCGCAGCGAAGAAAGAACGTTTCCTGGCATGCCAAACGAAAAAGATGTTGAAGCATATGCAAAAATTTTAGCCTGGGAAAGATCAGATGAAAACAGAAGAGACCAATTGAGGCTTTTAGCTAAAAAATTATTATTGGGCCTTAAGGAGAGGTAAAATTAATATGAAAATCACAAAATCACAATTAAAGCAAATCATTAAAGAAGAATTACAGAGTGTTGCAGAAATGCTTGATCATGACTCAGACAAAGATGGCGCTTCAGATGCAAAAGAAATGTTTATTGGGGCGTTTAAGAACTATGCTCGCGAATTGTTTTTCCGGCGCGCCGCAGAGATAAAGGGCCCTATAGAAACTAGCACTACCCAGCTAGAAGTTGAGCAGTACGTTATCGATGAGCTTTGTAATCCTATTTTAACACATGTTAGAAAAGATCCTGTTTTTGACCAGTACGCTGATCAGGCTAATCGTGATAATACTAATATCGACCCATTATACGACACAAGAAAATAGTTTTGGGAGTAGACTAATGAAAATCACAAAATCAAGATTAAAACAAATCATTAAAGAAGAGCTAGGCAGGCCTCTTAAAGAGGGTGACCTTTATGGCGGCGACTCTCCGCATGAAACTTTAGCAGATGTTAAGAATGATCCAAATCTTCACCAGTCTCCTGAAGTCCCACCAGAAGTTGCTTTAATGGAAGACTTGTGGGATCTTATTATAAGAGCTTATAAGATTCCAGGAATGAGCAGCTTTGCGATGCGACTTCGAAGGGCGGCTGAAGAGGCCGATCCAGAACACAAGAGGCTGCTGCCCCGCGGCGAGGGGACTCCTGGAGTATGAACAATGCTGAGCGCACTTTTTTGGAAAAAAACTTGGATTTGGATTAAACACCATTGGTACTGGCCTGTTATAATAGTGTTGTTGTTGTTTTCAGCAGTAGCAGGTGCTAGTTCTAGAGAGAAGTTATTTGGCTTACTGACCAAGCAAAAGGAAAGCTATGAAAAAGAAATACAAGTTGTTAAAGAAGTTTCTAAAGAAGCCGATAAGAAAAAAACTGAGATCTTTACGGAGCACATTAAAGAGCTAGAGAAGATAGAAGAAGAACACGACGTTAAGCTGTCAGAATTAGAAGAAGAAAAACAGAAAGAATTAGCTGAAATTATTGAAGAAAATAAAGACAGCCCTAGTGAGCTGGCTAAAGAGGTAGCCAGAGTTTTAAGTGTGGAATATCATAAGATTAGCAGGTAAAAATGATTAAAAAAATTATAGCCTCTTTTATGGCGCTTTTAATTTTCGCTATTCCGCTTCAAGCAGGCGCACAAGAGTTAGAAGGAAAGGTCACTTCTCTGTCTTCAGGCGAGTCGGCCCCTTATGCCGGAATACTTTTGGATCCTGTAGCAGCTGCCAAGATGGTCGTCGACCAAAAATACTTAAAGTCAGAGATAGAACTTCAATTAAGAAAAGAATATCAGCAGGAACTAGCCAGCAAGAGACTTGCTTTTGACTTGCTGAAAGTTGAGCACGATTCGCTTAAGCAGATCCATCAAGAGACTTTGCTTTTGAGAGACCAACAAATAGACAATCTCAATTCCCTCTTGAGAGAAGAGATGGACGATGATCACACAGTCTGGTGGGTTTTTGGTGGTGTGGCTATTGGCATTGTTCTTTCTGTTGCAACATTTTACGCTAGCGTTGAAATAGCAAAATGAAAGAAAAAGATTTGAATCATATAGCCGCCGTAGAGAAGGCTATCAAGAAGAAGTACGGCGATGAAGCTATACAAAATCCAGCAAAGTTTTGGGACGAGGAAAAAGAAAGAGATTATCTCGAACAGTTGAAAGATTTTGTCGATAAGCAAAGGAAACATGAATTAGATAACGCCCCAGAAAATGTTGACGGTATTTTAATCACGAAAAAACTACTTAATAAAGAAAGGAAAATTAATTGTCCTGTTTGTTCTGGACTTATAAGAAAGATAAATGATGAAATATACCTTTTAAAATATGATTGTTGCGATAAGTGCTATGTGCAGTATGTTGAAGATCGCGAACAACGCTGGCTAGAAGGATGGAGACCAAAAAATGTCAAAAAAAGTACTTGAAATTGTAAGAGGAATTGCCCAAGCCGCCGCAGACATCGGCTATGATGGTGCAGTTAACGAAAACGGCGAGCCAGTCAAGATTGGTCTCAAAAGAGAAGAAGGCCACCCTGTGTATGGCTCAAGAGTGATGGATGGTTTTAATGTCGGCATCACAGGCAGTACTTTAATTCTGTCCTACCACGCTGATGTTACTTTAAAAGAGGTGTATAGCCAAGATTTTGAAGGAGAGACTCTTCGAATGATTGGCAAAGTCGTCGAAGCGCTAAAGAAAAGATATAAGTCCAACACTGGAAAGGCTCTTACCTTAAAGAAGAAAGGCGAGCCAGACATTCGAGTAGAGTCTTCAAGTCGCGTCCGCTGCTGGGCGACTGCTAGGTGTCTTTATGAGATTGGCGGGATGGGTGAGGCACAAAATGTCTTAATTGATGAAGGCCCACCAGAACTAGAAAAGTCTTTTAAAAAGTTTTTAGACCAGGGAGGTCTAGGAAAGCGCCCGGAAAACTCTGCGCAAAGACCTAGAAAGTCTTAAATGTCTTTTCAGCTTACTCGTGAACAAGTCTTAAAAGAAGTTGTTAAGTCTGGTAAGGATCCGGTTTATTTTATCAACAACTATGCTAAGATCTCGCACCCTATGCGAGGCTTGATACCTTTTAAGACATACGAGTTCCAGACTGATCTAATAAACAACTTTAATGATCATCGATTTAACGTCATTCTCAAGGCTCGTCAGCTCGGAATATCTACTATTACGGCTGCTTATGTAGCCTGGATGATGCTTTTTCATCGCGACAAGAATGTTCTTGTTATTGCAACAAAGTTTGGCACAGCAGCCAACTTGGTAAAAAAAGTTAAAGCAATCCATAAGCACTTGCCACAATGGATGAAGATAGCGGATATATCTATTGATAATAGAACTTCTTTCGAGCTTTCCAATGGATCTCAAATTAAAGCGTCTTCTACTAGCTCAGATGCTGGTCGTTCTGAAGCGCTTTCTCTCTTGGTTATTGACGAGGCCGCACACGTCGAGGGCCTGGAAGAGCTTTGGACTGGTCTATATCCAACTCTTTCAACTGGTGGTCGGTGTATATCTCTTTCCACGCCTAATGGTGTTGGAAACTGGTTTCATCAAACCTGTATGGATGCTGAGATACAAAATAATGACTTTTATTTAACAACCCTGCCCTGGGATGTGCATCCAGACCGCGATAATGAGTGGTTTGATAAAGAAACAAAAAATATGTCTCGTCGGCAGATTGCTCAGGAGCTAGAGTGCAACTTTAATATGTCAGGAGAAACTGTCTTCCACCCTGAAGACATGGAGCTAATACAAGGGAATCTATGCGAGCCCAAATATAAGACTGGCTTTGATAGAAACTTGTGGATTTGGGAAGAGTTTAGTCCAGATGGGACATATTTTATCACCGCAGATGTCGCAAGGGGCGATGGCGAGGATTATTCTACTTTTTTAATCTTCAAGATCGAAACTAATGAGGTAGTAGCAGAGTATAAAGGCAAAGCCGCCCCGGACTTATTTGCCAATATCTTATTTCAAACAGGCACGGAGTATGGTGCTTGTTTAATTGTTGTTGAAAACAACTCTGTGGGCTGGGCAGTACTTAACAAACTAGAGGAAGCAGGTTATCCTAATGTATACTATTCTAGAAAGTCTACTCACGAGCAAGTTGATTCATATTTAGCAGAATCTTCTGGTGTTGTGGCCGGTTTTACTACCACCATGAAAACCAGGCCTTTGATTGTCGCTAAAATGGAAGAGTTTGTTAGAAATAAACTAATTAACATAAAGTCTAAGCGTTTATTTAATGAAATGAAAACATTTATTTGGCACAACGGAAAAGCACAAGCTATGAAAAAACACAATGATGATTTAATCATGGCTTGTGCTATAGCTTGTTGGATCAGGGATACAGTATATGCCACAAATCAAAGATCAGTTGAATACCACAAAGCGTTTTTGTCTTCGATGGCAACAACAGATAAGATGATGAACACCTCTATTCCTGGTATGATAGGATATGAAAAGCTGGCTAGAGAGAAAAAATTAGAAAATAATTTGAGCAAGCATAAAGAATTTTTATGGCTTCTTAAGGGATAAAACATGGCCTACAAACCCATAAATAAAAATAATGACAGAAATCCAAAGAGCCCGCTCTTTAAGCAGTTAACAAAACTTTTATCTGGCCCTTTAGTAAAATATAGAAGGCAAGACACTAGACAACTAAAAAGAAGGTACTTAGATAAGTACAAGTCTAGGTTTAGATCAGCTTCTGGACAAGAGTTTAAGACTTCTAGATATAGTGAAGTTTATAGCGCACTACAGTCTGATTACTACGCTAATCAAAATCGGATGGATAGGTATATTGATTTTGATCAGATGGAGTATACACCGGAAATTGCATCTGCGCTAGATATTTATGCCGATGAGATGACAACTTCTTCTATTTTTAGAACAATATTGAACATTAGCTGCAGCAATGATGAAATCAAATCTGTGCTGGAGACGTTATTTTATAGTGTACTTAATGTAGAATACAATTTATATGGCTGGGCTCGGTCAATGTGTAAGTATGGAGATTTTTTCTTGTACTTGGACATTGAGCAAGACGAGGGGATTAAAAATGTCATAGGCCTTCCGTCGAATGAGCTAGAAAGGCTCGAAGGAGAGGACGAGGCAAATCCAAACTACATACAATACCAATGGAACTCTGCTGGTTTAACTTTAGAAAATTGGCAGGTTGGCCATTTTAGAATTTTAGGCAATGATAAGTTCGCTCCATATGGTACTTCTATATTGGAGCCCGCTCGCCGCATCTGGCGCCAGCTTACTTTGTTAGAAGACGCAGTGATGGCATATCGTATTGTCAGATCTCCCGAGAGGCGAGTGTTTAAGATCGATGTTGGTAATATTCCACCAGAAGACGTTGAGCAGTATATGCAGCGCGTCATGACACAGATGAAAAGAAATCAGATTGTTGATGTTAATTCAGGCAGAGTTGATTTAAGGTATAATCCTCTTAGCATTGAAGAGGACTATTATATTCCGGTCCGAGGTGCTGCTTCTGGCACCGATATTAGCACAGTAGGTGGCGGAAAGTACACTGGAGATATCGACGACGTAAAATATCTAAGGGATAAGCTCTTCAGCGCATTAAAGATTCCTATGTCTTATTTGTCGCACGGCGACGGAGCAGAAGAGGACAAGGCCACTCTGGCACAAAAAGATATTAGATTTGCTCGCACTATCCAAAGGCTGCAGAGATCAGTTGTGTCTGAACTAGAGAAAATCGCAGTTGTTCACTTGTTTACTATGGGATATAGAGGTAGCGATCTGCTCTCTTTCAAAGTTACATTAAACAATCCTTCAAAGTTGGCAGAATTACAGGAACTAGAGCACTGGAAGGCAAGATTTGAGGCTGCCGACGGCGCCTCAGCCGGCTACTTTAGTAGGCGCTGGGTATCTAAAAACATCTTAGATATCAGCGAAGAAGAGTTTGCTAGAATGCAAACTGAAATGTACTATGATAGAAAACACGATTTTGCTCTGGAGCAAGTTGGTGAAGCTGCAGCCGCCGAAGGCGGCGGCGTCGCCGGCGGTCTGGGTGATGAACTCGGCGGAGAAGGCGCCGGAATGGAAGGCCTGGAAGATGTCGGAGGTGAAGAGGATGTGGGGGCAGAAGCTGATATTGGCGCTGATGCTGAAGACGCCGGCCCGCTTCTGGCTACTCCAGGCGCCGATGACGCAGCAGAAGCCCCAGCCAAGCGCGATGTCGACGAATACGGTAGGTCGTATTCAGAAAACAAAGGGAAGAGATATTACCACGAAGCAACTGATGGTCGCACGGGAAAAGCTTTGGGTATTAAGGGCCAGGCTGGCATAAGCACTCGTAGCAATTTTCCTGGAAAAAGAGATCTAGATCAATTAACAAAAATTTCTTATAGATTTTCGGAAGGCCTAGAACCTAATTACTACGAGAAAGAAGAGCAAAAGCTCTTTCAAGAGAATACTGAAATTAAGAAATTAATAGAATCTTTGGAGAGTTCAAAAAATGAAGTTTAGCCACAATAAGAAAAGAAACACCGCTTTTATTTATGAAGTTCTTGTTGTCGAGCTTTCTAAAGCTTCGATGGCCGCAGAGAGTGAGAAAAAAAACAAGCTTGTTACCTTACTTAAGGAGTTCTTTTCAAAAGGAAGAATCCTTAAACGAGATTTAGACATTTATAAATCTTTTGATGATGTTTCTGATTTAGGCGAAGATATGATATCTAAGCTTATACAAGAGGCTAAATTACAATATACTAGATTAAATAGAAAAAAAGTGTTTGATCAGCAGACGCTGTTGATTGATAATATTAATAAAAATTTTGGAGTTTCTGTGTGGAGTAACTTTGTAAGAGATTATAAAAAACTAGCTACAGTCAATCAAGCACTCAACAAGACACAGAGCCCTAAAAAACAGATTTTAATTGAAAAAAAGCTTCTTGGTCTGTTAACCACTAAGCGCCAGGAGAAGGAGCAATTTCCCAATGTTAACAATTTAGCTGTTAAAACTTTTATAAAAAAGTTTAATGAAGAGTACAATAAAACACTTCGCGAAGAGCAGAAACTGCTACTAGAAAAGTATATAATGTCATCTAGCAGCGGAGAAATGGAATTTAAAATACATTTTTATGGCGAGGTCGACAGGCTCAAAGCGGCCCTCAAAGACAGGTTGAATGAAAGCAAATCATCGGATAAGATACAAAAAATTATCAATAGAATGGATAGTTATAATACAAGAGAACTCGACAAAAGCCTTATTGCCGAGGTAATGA
>CETC01024062.1_pt1 | contig 10447 bp, 13 predicted proteins | sample 326911 | NCBI WGS metagenome assembly CETC01 (sample SAMEA2622694, study PRJEB7988) | marine metagenome | isolation source: saline water (ENVO:00002010), including
ATCATTAGTGTCTGACATATCAATGGGAACATTATTAAATAGAGGAAGTAAAGCAACAAGAAAAGATTATGACACAGATTTTAATTCACAATTAACTGATCAACAAAAAATTATAGTCAACAAATTAGATAAACCACAAGTAGTTAAAAACACAAAAAATGGAAAATACTATGCTGGTAGCCAAGAATTAAGGGCTAGGTTAAATGCAAAAAACAGAAATGTAAAAAGTTATGTTATTGCTCACGAATATGGACACCATATAGACTATGTATCTAACAAAAGTAGGAATATTGCTTGGTCGGAATCTAATCAAGGTTTTATAGATGCTATAAAAAAAGATAGAAAAAAATTATTTGGAGATAAATATGATGATTTTAAAATTAAATATGAGGGAAAAGGAGATGTTGCAGATAAATTATTTGCAAAAATTGGAATTAGAAAGACTAAAAAAGTATTTTTAGACAACGACCCTAATTTAGGTTATAACACTACATTAACAGAATTAAAAGGTGATGGATTTGGAGAAGTAAGTGATATAGTTGATGCTTTAATGAGGGGTACTTTTCAAACAACATATAATACGTGGGGTCACGGAGTTAAATATTATAGAAGAAGGGGTGCTGTAGAAAAAGAAACTTTTGCTAATTTATTTGCAATAAGACACGACAAAAAGGCTTATGCAGTTGCAAAAGAAATTATACCTAATACAGTTAAAGAATTTGAAAAAAGATTAGAAATTTTAGAAAAATTATAGAGGGAAAAATGGCATTATCAGAAAAAGAAAGATTAGATAAATTATTAAAAGCAAGAACACCAACAGATTTTTATGATTTGTATGAAGAAATATTTAAAGAGGAGTTTCCTATAGTAGCAACTTTAGACCCAGATGAAAAAATAGAAATGATAGCAAAAGCAATACAGAAAAATGAAAAAGTAAAAGAATTAAAGTTAGCAGAAAATACTAATATATAGATTTTTAAATAAAACTTTGATATAAATAAATTACAACTGGAGTATATATAAATGTCTAATGAAACTGAAAATAAAAAAGTAGAACAAACTGCACAAACTACTGAGGAAGTTCAAACACCGATAGTAGAAGATAAACCAAAAGAAAAAACTTTTACTAAAGAGGAACTTAATGAAATAGTAGAGAGAAGATTGCTCAAAGACCGATTAGCAATAAATAAAAGACTGGGAGTTGAGGATATAGATACAGCAATTAATATAGTAAAGGCACAAAAAGAAACAGAGGAAAAACAAAAAATACAAAAAGGAGAGTTTGAGGAGATACTAAAAAATAAAAGTCAAGAATGGAATAAAGAAAAAGCTAATTTAGAAACACAACTTAGAGATATAAAAATAAATAAATCTTTATTATCTTCAGCATCAAAAAACAGAGCAATAAATCCAGACCAAGTTGTAGAATTACTTAATAAAAATATTAAATTAAATGAATCTGGAAATGTAGAGATACTAGACAAAAATGGAATTGCAAGATATAACAGCAATGGGGAACTCTTAACAACTGACGAATTAGTGCAAGAGTTTTTAACACAGAACCCACACTTTGTAACTGCTACGCCTTCTGGTAGTGGTTCGGTGTCAAATGTGGATCAAGGAGGACTCAACTCCGTATTTAAAATTGAGGATTTAGATATGAGTAATCCAAAGGATAGAGAAAAGTATTCTAAGTGGAAGCAAAAAAGAGATTCTAAACCAAGGGTAATAAACTCATAATTTTTAATTTTTTTATTTTTAGGAGTTAACATGGCAAACGAAACCACAAGTAGCACTATATCAGAACTTTATACTGAGATAGTAGCCGAAGCATTATTTGTAGCTAATGAGCAATCAATAATGAGAAATTTAGTTAGAAACTACACAATCGCTGGAGGAGGTAAGGCAGTTGAAGTACCTATTTATTCAACTGTATCAGCATCAGCAGTTAGTGAAGCATCTGACTTATCAAATACAGCAGTAAACCCAAGTTCTGTAACTATTACAGCTTCAGAAGTTGGAATTATGACAACACTTACAGATTTAGCAAGAAACTCAGCATCAAGAAATGTTGCTGGAGATATTGGTAGATTATTTGGAGAAGCAATAGCAAAAAAGATAGATGGAGATTTATCAGCTTTATTTACTGGCTTCTCAACTGAAAAAGGTGGTGGGGCTGGAAACGAAATAACAGTAACAGATTTATTTGAAGCAAGTGCTGAATTAGTAACAGCAAATGCACCAGCACCTTATTATGGTGTATTTCACCCAAAGATGATTTTTAATGTTAAGAAGTCATTAACTAATACATTTGTGGGAAGAGATACAGAACTTTCAAATGAAGCTATGAGAAGTGGATTTGTAGGAACTATTGCTGGAATACAAATTTTTGAATCTTCAAATGTGTCTGTAGATGGGTCAGATGATTCTATTGGTGGTGTATTCTCACAAGATGCTTTAGCTTTAGCTATGATGCAAGACCTTAAAATTGAATCACAAAGAGATGCTTCTTTGAGAGCAGATGAGATTGTAGCTACAGCAGTTTATGGAGTTGGCGAACTACATGATAGTTATGGTGTTAAATTAACTGGCGACACTTTAGCTAACTAATAACTTATGGGGTGGGAAACCACCCCTTTTAAAAAGGAGTTTATTATGGAGATGGTCAAACTTGTAAAAGGCGATAGAGTTATAGAAAGAAGTAAAGTTGATTATGAGAACAATAAAGGAATGTGGAAAATAAGGGGGTGGAGTTTAGAGGAAAATAAACCTAAACCACAACCAACACCAAAAGAAGAACCAAAAAAAGAAACAGTAAAAAAAACTACAACCAAAAAGGCTAAATAATGGCTACTACAGAATTTAGTGTAGCAAATTCTAACTTACAAGCTATACAGCCAGATATACTAGGCTTTGGTATTACAGACTTTGGCGACCAGTTACAATTTGCAGAAAATGATGTAATAAGAAGAGTTAGAGAGGAATGGTGGGAAAGATACAGACACCAAGTACGATATAAAGATATTACTAAAGTTACATCTGTTGAAATGACCAACAGTAAATTAACTAATGCACAATGGACACAATCAGTAGTGTATCTGGCTTTATGGAAATATGTTTATCCTATTCTTACTAAATGGCGTGATCCTGATACTGGAGAAGGAAAAGATGCGTTTCAAGTGCAGATAGATTTTTACAGAGATAGGTATGAAGAGGAATTTCAAGCTATATTAAGAGATGGTGTTGAATATGACGAAGATAGTTCTGGTGCAGTAAGTGATTCAGAAAAAGAACCAATACATCATTTAAGATTAGTCAGATAATGGAAGTACAAGTTAAGGTGAATACTATTAATGTTGTAAACGAACTCAAAAGAATGACCAGAAAACAAAAATCATCTGTTACAAAAGCATTAAGCAAAGTTTCTAATATGGCAATATTTATGATTGATAAAAGAACTAAAAAAGGACTGTTGCCAGATGGGGGAAGAATGAAACCTTATGCAAAATCTACAATAAAAAGGAGAAAAAAAAAGGGAAGGCAAACTGGTTTTGTAGATTTAGAAGATACTGGACAAATGTTTAGAAGTTTAACCTTTAAAACTAAAGGATTAAAAAGTTCTTTGTTTTTTAGAGGTCAAGATCAAAATGAAAAAGCATCATTTCACGATTTTTTTGGAGTTGGGAAAAAGAAAACAATTAGACCTTTTTTTTCTATTGGAGACAAAGAGGAAGATAAGATAAGACAAGAGTTTACAAAAACTTATTTCAAAGAAATGAAGATATGAGCAAAAGAGAAAACATTGCTGGTGATATAATTACTAAACTTGATGCCGTTACAAGTCCTATTGAGTTTAAAAAAATTACTAGAGAACCTTTTGAAGTAGAAGAACTTTCAGATGCACAGTTTCCAGCTTTATTTGTTCAGTCTGGAGATGAAACAAGAGAAGTATCTAGCATAGGTGACACTGGTGCTGGAAGTTATAGAGGAAGTATAGATTTTTTAATTGTAGCTTTCGGAAAAGGTACAGATAGCAATATAGACACAGTAAGAAATCAATTAATAGAAGTAGTTGAAGAAACACTAGATAATGATATAACTAGAAATGGTAATGCTTTAGATACACAGATTGTTGAAGCATCAACAGATGAGGGAACTATATACCCTTATGGTGGTGTAAGAATAACTGCTAGAGTAATTTATGAATTTACAAGAGGGAGTGCATAATGTCAAAACAAGTGACTATGAAAAAAGGCGAAGATGTTATTAAATGTTCAGAGGATTATGTAGAGCATTTTGAAAAAGCTGGATATACTTTAGAAGGTAAAAAAAAAGTTGTTCAAAAAACTGAAAAAGTGATAAAACAAGAAGATAATAAAAAATAGCCAATATTCAATAAAGGAGGTTTAAATGGCAACACATCATGGAAAAGAAGGAGTTGTAACAATAGGAGGAACAACTCTAGGCAATGCAACTGGATTTACAGTAGACACTACACACGATACAGTAGAAGATACTGCGTTAGGCAATTCAATGAAATCATTCTTAGTTGGTAGAGGTACATATACTGCTAGTATAGATATGAACTTTGATGAAACTGATAGTGGTCAGACTACTTTAGTGCAAGGTGCAGAATTAACATTTGCATTTTTACCAGAGGGAAATGAATCTGGCGATAGAAAATTTTCTGGAACTGGTATTGTAACTGGAATGTCAGTGGGTGTTACTTTAGATGGTGTTACTACTAGAACTGTATCAATTCAGGGTACTGGTGGTCTTACTATCGGAACTGTTTAATTAATTTATGACTGACAATAAAATTGATTATTTTGATGGTATTAGAGATCATTTTAGCACATTAGATACTAAAATTATTGAAGTTCCAGAGTGGGGTTTAGTTGGCGATAAAGCTATTCATTGTAAACCATTTAATATGATGGAGAAGCAAAAGATTTTCAAAGGTGCAAGTAACACAGATTTATTAGTTTTGATTGATGTTATTATTGAAAAATCTCTAACAGCAGATGGTAAAAAAATGTTTACTGGTCAAGATGTTTTGGGTTTTAAGACAAAAGCTGATACAAATATCATAGCAGATGTTGCCACTAAAATAATGGGTACGGAAAACAAAGATATACAAGACAATAAAAAAAACTAAAAAATAATGTTGAGTTGCATAATATCTTTGGGTTAGCAGAAAAACTACACAAAACAGTTGCCGAAATTTTAGAAATGTCAGTTGATGAATTTTATTTATGGGTAGCATATTTTGAGATTCAAAACGAAGAAAGAGAAAGACAAGAACGATTAGAAAGGGCAAGGCGATAAGTGGCAACTAAACAAGTTAATATAGACATCATAGCTAAAGATAAAACTAGACAAGCTATGAAATCTGCTACTGCTGGTATAAATAGAGTAAAAGATTCTGTTTTTAACTTGCGTAATGCTCTAGTTGGTCTTGGTGCTGGTTTTGTAGCTAAAGGTTTCCTAGATACTGCAAGAGAAGTAGAAAGACTAAGAGTAAGATTTAAATTTTTATTTGCAGATGCAAAAGAAGGTGAGAAAGCATTTAAAGGTTTAATTAAATTTGCTGGTCAAGTACCTTTTTCATTACAAGAAATTCAAAGAGGTTCAGCAAACCTATCGGTAGTTTCTAAAGATGCTGACGAACTTAACGAAATATTAAAAATAACTGGTGATATAGCATCTGCATCAGGTTTAGATTTTCAAACAACTGCTGAACAACTACAAAGAGTATTTTCTGCTGGTATCAACTCTGCTGATTTATTTAGAGAAAGAGGTGTAAGAGAACTATTAGGTTTTGAAGCTGGTGTTCAAATGAGTGCAGAAAAATCTAAAGAACATATTATTAAAGCATTTAGAGAAGGCACATTGTCAATAGTGGGTGCTAGTGATGAAATGGCTAAGACTTTTGATGGTACTCTTTCAATGATAGGAGATAAATTTAATTTATTTCAAATGGCAGTCATGGACGGCTCACCTTTTGTTGCCTTAAAAACAAGTGCAGAGTTAGTTGAAAAATCTTTAGCTAAAAATTTTGGCAGTATTGAAAAATTTGCAGAACAAATGGGAGAAGCTATAGTGAGGTCTGTAGCAAGAGTGTTGATTTTTGGTGCTGGTGTTCTTGATTCACTTTCTCCTATTTTTAATTTTATTGGTAAATCTATGTCAAATTTAATTAATTTTGTTAAAGGTCTACCACCACCTTTACCCACTATTGGTTTGATAGGATTTTTATTAATGGGTTTTAAAGGAAAACTTTTAATAGGTCTGGTTGGAGGTCTTTTAGATAATATCAGGGCTATGTTAGGTAGTGTTGTGGGTGCATATGCAAACATGGTTACACATCTAAATAAATCAATGAGGTTTTTAAGAATAATATCTGAAGAAACTTTTCAAGAAAATATCAAAACTTTTGATGGTTTTAGGGAAAGTGCTGAAAGATTAAGTACACCTATGGCAGATTTAGAAAAAGCTGTGGATAAAATGGGTAAAGGAACTAAGGTAGTTTTTGAGGGTATAGGTTTAGAGGTAGATACTACTGGAGATAAAATTGGTGGTATGAAACAATCAGTTTTAGAATTTTTAGAAGAAATAGATGTAGCTATAAAAGGTTTTAATTCAAAAGGACTTATTTCAAAGGAAAGTGCAGATAAAACAGTAGAAAATTTGAGTTTGATAGGTGAAGCAGTTAAAAATTTTAAAGATGGTTTTATGGAAGCTGTAAATGCTCAAAAAACTGGGTTTCAACAAATTAAAGATATAGGAAAACAAACTTTTGGAGAACTGAAAAAAACACTTACTGATTTTGTTATGACTGGCAAGTTACAATTTCAAGATTTTGCTAGAGTTGTAGTTAGAATGATTGTTGAAATGTTGATAGGACAAGCTGTTCAGTTTGCATTCAAAAAATTTATGGTAATGTTTAAAAATAACGCAATGGTACAAGCATTAACTAATGTTTTTTTAGGAGCATTAGAAACTTTTAAAAGCATTCCTTTTCCTTTCAATGTTCCAGTCGTAGCTGGAGCAATAGCTTTTGGAATGGGATTAGTAAACAAAATAAAAGGATTTGAAAAAGGTGGTAGACCCCCAGTAGGTAGACCAAGTATTGTAGGTGAAAAGGGTGCTGAATTATTTGTACCTGACCAAGCTGGAACTATTGTACCAAATGATAAGCTTGGAATGGGTAAATCAGTAACAGTAAACTTTAATATCAATACAGTAGATGCTAGAGGATTTGATGAGTTATTAGTTAATAGCAGAGGTACATTAGTTAATTTAATTAATAGTGCTGTAAATGAAAAAGGAAGAATGGCGATTATATGAGTGGTACATTACCAAATACAAGTTTTACAGCGATTAATTTACAAAGCAATCAAAAGACTTTATTTTCTGAAACAGATAGTGGCAAATCATTTAGACGACAAGTACAAGGTCAAAGGTTTAGTTTTACAGTAAGTTATCCACCCATGAAAAGATCAGACTTTGCACCCATCATGGCATTTATAATGAAACAGAGATCAAGAAAAGAAGATTTTACAATAACTATGCCTAGTTACCTAAATGCTCAAGGAAACGAAACTGGAACTCTTTTAGTTAATGGCTCTCACAGTGCTACAGATACAACAATAGCAATAGATGGTTTTGCTGGAGATGGTGCTGGTAGATTAAAAGCTGGTGATCTATTAAAGTTTGCACACGACAAAGTATATATGGTTATAGATGATGTAACCAGTTCTAGTAATTCAGCCACAGTTACAATAGAGCCACCATTAAGAACTGCATTATCTGACAATAGTGCAGTTACTTATGATTCAGTTCCTTTTAAAGTACATTTAACAAGTGATGTTCAAGAGTTTGCAACAACAGAAAATGATAAAGATGGTAATTTATTATTCACATACGAGTTTGATGTTATAGAGAGTTTATAATGGCTAGAGGTTTAACAAGTGCAGTAAAAACCGAACTAGCAACTGGTAACATAGAACCAGTTTTATTAATAGAAATAGGTTTTGGAACGCCAGTATATCTAACAGATGCAAGTTTTGATATAACATCAAGTGTATCAGGAAGTTCAAGAACATATTTATCAAATGGTCATTTAAAAAGCATTACAGATATAAGTGAGACAAATGTGCCTACTAAAAACACTTTGAGTATAAGTTTATCTGGTGTAGACCAAACTTATATAAGTGTAGCATTAAATGAAAATATTATTAATGATGAGGTATATATTTACAGAGGTTTTTTAAACAGTAGTTTGTCTTTAATATCTGATCCTTTTTTGTCTTTTTTTGGAACAATAGATGAGTATAACATCAAAGATGATACAAAGACAGCTACTATCACTTTAAGTGTAACATCACACTGGGGAAACTTTAGTAAAGTAAACGGAAGAACAACAACAGATAATTCACAACAAAAAATATTTAGTGGCGATAAGGGAATGGAGTTCTCTGCTTTAACTGTTAAAGATATAAAATGGGGTAGAGTGTAAATGGGTTTATTTAAGTCTATAGGTAGAATTTTTAAACCAATAACTGACTTTGTAGGTGATTTAGTTGGAGATGTTATAGGTTGGTTATCACCTGAACCTGAAATACCTGATTTTGGACAAGATTTTTCAGATGAAAATAACAGAGGAGTGTTAGTAAATAAGTTTAATGCTAATGCACATATACCAGTAGTTTATGGTACAAGAAAAGTTGGTGGTAATGTTGTATTCTTAGAAACTTCAGGAACAGATAATCAATATTTATATATGGCTATAGTATTAAGTGAGGGAGAAGTAAATGACATAACAGCTATATTCATAAATGATAATCAAGTCACATGGTCAGGAGATATTGCAGATAATACCCAAATAACTGTAGGAAGTGGAGATGCTAATTTTTTTAGTGGTGCAAGTTTAATTACTTGTGAACCTCATTTTGGTAGTGATAGTCAAAGTGCATCTTCATTATTATCTACTTTGAGTTCATGGACTTCGAACCACAGATTAAGAGGTTTATGCTACTTAGCTATCAGGTTTGAATGGAATCAAGACAAGTTTGGTTCATTACCTACAGTTCAAGCAGTAGTAGAAGGAAAAAAAGTTTATAATCCAAACTTAGATAGTACCGTTACTGGTGGAAGTGGTAGCCATAGAGCAGATACAAGTTCAACATGGGAATATTCAGACAATCCTATTTTGCAACTATTAGATTATTTAAGAAATGATAGGTTTGGGATGGGCATCGCTAACAGTTATTTTGACAGCAATTTTGCAGATTGGCAAACTGCCACAGATGTTTGTGATGCAAATATCACCCCTTATAGTGGAGCAAGTCAGATAGATTTAATGGATAGCCATGCAGTTGTAGATACATCAAAAAAGGCTATAGATAATGTAAAAAACTTCATTAGGGGTGCTAGAGCCTATTTAAATTTCTCTGGTGGTATTTATAATGTATTAGTTGAAACAAGTGGGTCAGCATCAATAACATTAACAGAGGACAATATTATTGGGGGTATATCAGTAAAAAGTAAAAATAAAAACTCAAGATATAATAGAGTAATAGTTAATTTTACAAATCCTGATAAAAATTTTCAATCAGATACAGCACAATTTCCACCAGTAGACGAAACTGGTCTAGCTAGTGCAGATCAACACGCAACTATGAAAACAGAAGATGGGGGTTTATTGTTAGAAGGTAGATTTGACTTTACTATGCTTACAAGTCCATATCAGGCTCAAGAAATGGCAGAAATTATTTTAAGGAGGTCAAGGTCAAGTTTAGACATTAGTTTGATAGCTGACGCAACTGCGTTGGATTTAGCAGTAGGAGATATAGTAAACATAACTCATGCTACACCAAGTTTTTCAGCTAAACCATTTAGAGTGCAAGGAATGAATGTTAATAATGATTATTCTATAACACTTCAATGCTCAGAACATCAAGATAGCTTTTACACTTTTGGCACACAGCAAGAGGTAGCAAGTATTCCTAATACTACTTTGCCTAATCCTTTTGTTATACAACCTCCAGCAAGTGTAACTTTATCAGATCAACTAATAGAATATAATGATGGAACTGTTATTGTAGCTTTAGATATAACTATAGGAGCATCTCCTGATAATTTTATAGATTTTTACCAAGTAGAATACAAACTAAGTACGGATTCAGATTTTATCATTTATGCTCAAGGCTCTGGATTAAATCATAGAGTTTTAAATGTTATAGACCAACAAACTTATGATGTAAGAGTAAAAGCTGTAAATAGTGCTGGAGTATCTTCAACTTTTGTATCTGCTCAAAGAAAGATTATAGGAGCAATAGCACCACCTTCAGATGTAACAGACTTTTCTTGTAATGTAGCTGGTCAAGAAGCCCACTTATCATGGGAAGCTGTAACAGATTTAGATTTGGCTTTTTATAATTTA
>CETC01003693.1_pt1 | contig 10445 bp, 11 predicted proteins | sample 326911 | NCBI WGS metagenome assembly CETC01 (sample SAMEA2622694, study PRJEB7988) | marine metagenome | isolation source: saline water (ENVO:00002010), including
TTTGGATATGTGATACGTGTCACAGTATATTACAAGCGGAGCAACCATTAGGTTATCACCCTTGAGGGTCTCGCAAACAAGTAAAGGGTCAGAAGTTGGGTTGCCACCTCAAATAGAGGTTTAAGGATTGTCCCCGATAGCTCCACAAATTTTTTTGATATAAGTTTTTGTATGGGTCGATTATCTACAGGTCCTAAGAACTCAAGATGAGATTGAGAATGTCGCCAATAGACTAATTAAGCTTGACGAACTGAAGACTACCACAGATAGAGGGTACTGGCAAAAACGAAATTCAAAAATAAAGTTTTCTTCTCAGGGGCTCTCTCTATCTAATTGGAGCTTGCACAATTAATTTCTTTAGGGAAATAAATTGCGTTACATTAAATTTAAACATGATTAACAATAAGAAAATTTATACTTTAGTTATATGTTTCAATGAAGATACTGAAGAGGTTGAATGGCTTCAGGAGACGATTGAGAAAGAGGAAGAGTTACCTGGTAATATATTTGAAACAAAGGATTTAACAGAGTTTGGTAAATATTTAAAGAATCTACCTGATATTACAGAGGTAGGAGAAGCATGAGAGAATATTACGTTAATAAAATAAAGCATCTTGTATATGATGATATATCTGAGGCTCCTAAGACAATCAAGGTGAAAGATGATTGGCGAGCAGGGCAGGTGGGCGATTGGGTACAAACAGATGACAATTGCATCATTCAAGTTTTAAGACGAGGCAAGATGTTAAGAAAAAAGGGTACCCAATACTATATAGGTACTTGCACGGGGACGTTTCCCGTTAGCAAGAACATAAAGATGGACGCTGATAGAAGGCCTAATATATACTCATTTAGTGGGTATGCAACGCCTGATGAGGTCGTTCAAAACAGAAGAGAGATGACCGCAAACGAAAGATTGTTTGTAAACTATTTAACAGAAGGTATGCAGCCTGATGAAGCATATATGAGGGCATATCCTACTAATAACAGGTCTTACGCTAGAGGTAAGGCAGTTAGTTTAATAAGAACGGAGAGGGTATATACAGCTATGAAAGAAGAATTAAAGCCAGTAATGGATGAACTAGGTATAAGTGAAACCACTATACTTAGGGATATTAATACTATAGCAACTACAGCAGAGAGAGAAGATACACGACTTAAAGCATTGTTTAAGTTATCTGATATTATGGATTTAGAAGATAAAAATGCAGCTAAAGTACAGCAGGTTACAGGAGTCCAGTTTCAAGGATTTACTAATGATATGCTGGAAAGTGCCGAAAGAAAGAAGCTAGATAAGTAGTGTACGAATATAAGGCAAAGCTAAAAAGAGTTGTGGATGGTGATACCTGCGATGCCTACATAGATTTAGGATTTGATGTATCTGTAATGAAACGCATTCGATTTATGGGTGTTGATACATGGGAATCTAGGACGAGAGATTTGGAGGAGAAAAAGAAAGGTTTGGCCGCCAAAGAATTTACCAAGAAAATGCTAGAAAAGAATGACGGATGTTTTATTATAAAGTCTCATGGCGTTGGTAAGTATGGTAGAGTTTTAGGTGAAATCTTTATAGAGGGGGAGGAAAAGTCTCTCAATGAAATTTTAAAAGATAAGGGCCATGCATATGAATATCATGGTGGAAAAAAGAAGGAGTTTAAATAAATGGCTAATTTAACGATACAGACACTAGAATTAATAACAATTAATGGTGAGGCTAATCGTATTTCAAATAAACAAATTATAACAGGTGTTACTAATATTAGTAAAAGGACAGTTACTTGCCCTACTGGGCAAACGACTACTGTCGCTGTATTTGCCAGTACTGTACATGGAGCTGATGGCGCAATAGATACTGAAAATTCTAAATATATTAGAGTTAGAAATCTAACTTCTGGAAAGGATGTAGAGCTTGGAGTTATTGGCGCTGCGACTAATTACCAAGTAAAGTTAGCTGGCGGCCATCAACATGTACTTGGAAGTGCAGATGATTTAATGTTAGCTGAAGAAGATACCGACCCTAGTTTTGGAACGATGACTGATGTTTCTAAGATTCAAGTACGAAATGATAGTGGTTCTAATGTTAATGTTGAAATATTTATAGCAAGCGCATAATGACAAAAAAAGAACAAGAAAATTTAATTAAAGAATCTCAGGCAGCTAATAAAGCTGTCTTAAATGTTATTCGTCCTCATTTAACAACGAAGCATAACCCTGAATTTGTTAAGGCATCTAAAGGAACTGCTTTTGAAAATATGCACAATGGAACTTTAAAAGAGTTCTCTAGAGTTGTAGGCTCTTTAACCTCTCAAATGTATCGAAACTTTAGAGATGGTTGGAGGAATGTTTTTGGAGGTTCAAATGTGCAACCATTTAAAAATAAGCCCTCTCAATATTTAAAGGAGTATATGGCAGATGCTCATGAAGCAGGCGCTAGAGCATTTGAAAAAGGGTTTACAGATAATTGGTTGAAATATAGATATATAAAGGAACAGGAAAATAAAGGATAAGGCATGAGTTTAAGAGATAGAATGAAAAAAAATAAAGAAAAAGCAAAGAAACGTAGAACTGCCGAAGATAGCATAATGGACCGCATGAACACAGATAAGCGTTTTATGAAGCCAGACCAAGAAACGTTTGATGAGTTTTTTGCAGTAGCTGATAGCTTATGGAAACAACAACATATATTTAAGGAAGGGGAGCCCTGGAGTAGAAATGAAGAAATTATGATGTTTGATGTAGATACAGGTGATTATACTGATGAATATAAAGCTCAATTTGATAAGTTTGATTCGCTATCTATGGGCAATACTCCTAGAGGCTTTCATTATGAAGAATTAATAAGTGATGCCTCTAAAAAAAACATAGGAAAGATGGAACTTATGGATATTCAGATGAATCCGTTGTTTAAATCAGTAGAAGGTTATTTTAAAGATGGCCCTTTATATCATAAAGATACAGGAGAGCCTTCAAGTCCTTACGACTTATATAACAAGCTAAATAAAATGGTAGAAGAAGAGGTTCCTGGTGATAGAAATGACCGTTTTAGAAATTTTGACATTTCGGATAAAGAAAAGGAATATATTCAATATCATCTTCCTAATATAATACCTAATGTATTTACAGAAGAAAAACCTGATACCAGCAAAAAGAAATAAATGGCTAATATAAATCTTCATAATGTATCTAAGGAAGAGGAAGCTTTGATGATGGCTAAGAATGACATGATATCATTCGGTAAATTATTTTTACCAGATGACTATCTTCGTTCAGAGACTCCTGCATTTCATTACGAAGTAGCCGATACCATTACTAATGAAGATAATAAACAGGTTGCTATTATTTTACCTAGAGGGCATGGAAAAACAGTATTAACTAAATGCGATATTTTACGGAGCTTTTGCTTCGCAAAAGACCCTTTGTTTTATGGATGGGTATCAGCGACTGCTAAATTAGCTACTGGTAATATGGATTATGTTAAGTATCATTTAGAATTTAACGATAGAATAAGATATTATTTTGGAGAATTAAAAGGAAAGAAATGGACAGAGACAGATGTTGAGCTTTCGAATGGTTGTAAACTTATTAGTAAGTCGAATATATCAGGGATACGTGGTGGTGCGAAATTACATAAAAGATACGACCTTATTATACTGGATGACTTTGAAGACGAGAATAATACTGTTACCCCTGAAGCTAGAGCAAAAAATTCCAACCTTATTACTGCTGTGGTATTTCCTGCGCTTGAGCCCCATACTGGTAGGCTACGCATTAATGGTACTCCTGTGCATTTTGACAGTTTTATTAATAACCTTATTGTTAATTATGAAAGAAGTAAAGAGGAAAATAAAGACTTTAGTTGGGATATTGTTCTTAAGAAAGCAATAGACGATAAGGGAAATATATTGTGGGACAGTTGGTTTGGCAAAAAAGAAATGGAAAGAAAAAAGAAATTCTATGCAGATTCTGGTCAACCACAAAAATTTTATCAAGAATATATGATGGAGGTACAAAATGAAGATGACGCAATGTTCACAAGGGACCATATCAAATACTGGGAAGGTGCTTACTTGTACGAAGAGAATACACAAATGGGTTATATCGTACCCGATGGTGAAGACCCAAAACCTGTCAGTATCTACGTCGGAGTTGACCCAGCAACTGATTCTGCCAGAAGAGATGCAGACTTTAGTGTAATACTGGCTATTGGAGTAGACCTTGATAATAATATTTATGTTTTAGAATACGAGCGAAGACGAGGGATTCCAGTATTAGGGATTCCAGGAGAGCAGAAAAAGGGCATTGTGGATTATATGTTTGACTATGCTAAAAAATATAAACCTCAACTCTTTTGCGTAGAAGATACCGCAATGTCCAAACCTATTTTTCAAGCATTACGTGCCGAAATGAGAAGAAGAAATGATTTTAGTGTTGCGTTTAAAGAAGAGAAACCTGGCAATAGATTGTCTAAAAGAGACAGGATTCAAGAAGTATTAGCACAGCGATTTGCTATTGGTCAGATACATTTGAAAAAAGAACACTATGATTTGTTTCGAGAAATCATTACATTTGGACCAAGAATGGGTCACGATGATACTATAGATGCATTAGCATACGCATGTAAATACTCAGGTCCTTTGGCAGGATTAAAAGAAAGTGAAGAAGGCAAACTTTATAAATATTATAAAGCTAAGCCAAATCCTAAAAGCTGGGTTATAGCTTAAATGGATTGGTTACAAATATTAGAACAGTACGGAATTCCAGTTGTTACAGCTGTAGCTTTTGGATTCTTTATATGGAAGCAAAATCAGTTTATACAGAAAGAACTGATGGAAGAATTAGATGAGAGGTTCAAGAGACTTGAAGGCATTTTAATAAAGCTTATAGACCAGCAAAAAAAGATGCAAATAGAGCAAAAAGGTATAGAAAAAAGTTATAAAGCTTTGGTAGAAATTATAGCTAAACTATCAGGCAATGGGCTAAAACACAAGTTTTTAAATATGTTAAGGAGTAAAGATTAATGGCAAATGGACAAGGTGATACAAAAAATTTAGAAAATATGATAATGAGTATGCTTGAAGGAGGTGAAGCACAGGGGACAGTTGAAAGTCTTCTTGAAGGGCATGACAAAGTAGTTGATAACAGAGTTGCAACAACTACGAAAGCTGTAGGTGAAGGAACTTTAATACCTCAAGAAGATGTAATGAATACTGATGAGCTAGAATTTGGAAAAGCATTTCAAATGTATAGAGGAAAAGGCGATACTAAATTTAAATGGAGGGGTAAAGAATACTCAACTAAAACAGCAGATGAAGTTATGACCCTGAGGGCAAAAGATGATAAATTGTATAATGACTATTTGTTACGAGAAGCGCAATATGATAGAGCTATTGACCAAGGTATTCGTATGAATGACGCTCATCATGAAATGATGGAATCTCAAAGAAATAATCCTGCTTTTAGAAAAAGAGTTTCAAACGACCCTAATATATCTCCTGAGCAAAAAAATAGAATATTAAGAAATGAAGATTATTTTGGAAATTTTCCATCTACATATATAGGAACTCCTGAAGAAAGAGCTAATGCTAGAGATATAGCTCTTATAAAAAGGCATGACGAGATATTAAATGCAAATGTTTTTATGGTAAAAAATGCTGAAAATACAATGAAGGAAAGCTATATAAAGCAACTTGGTGAAGTTGAGGGGGCGAAAAAATTTCAAGAAGTAAGGAATAGGATTCCTTTAAATTTAAAAGAAAGGCTTCTTCCAGGAGTTTCGGAGGAAGAACTTTTAGAGCGTTTGCGTCAAGAAGGAATAGAAAATTTACCTCCACTTGAACCTAGACCTATGCCTAGCGAAAGTCCAATTGAAAAATTAAGGGATTTATAGATGTCGAAAAGAGTAGATAAAAAAGCAGAAAGAATTAAGCAACTTTTTGATTCTGTCAGTACTGAAGAAAGAGGACAGTGGGAGTATATAAATCAAAAAGGATATGATTTTTCCCACGATAATCAATTAACTCATGAAGAAAAGATTGCCTTGGAAGAACAAGGCATGCCCACATTTACTATTAATAGAATTTTACCTGTCGTAGAAATGCTAAACTTTTATGCTACCGCTAATACTCCTCGGTGGCAAGCTATAGGAGCTGAAGGTTCGGATGCTGATGTTGCTTCTGTTTATGCTAATGTAGCAGATTATATATGGCATAACTCAAATGGGCAAAGCCTTTACTCTAATGCAATTAATGACGCTATAACAAAGTCTTTGGGATTTTTAATGGTTACAGTTGACCCTGATGCTGATAGAGGTATGGGAGAAGTTGTTATCCAACAGCCAGACCCTTTTGATGTATATATTGACCATAAGTCTAGAGACCTTCTCTTCAGAGATGCTGCCTTTATAATGATACGTAAGATTCTTCCCAAATCGCACCTTATCAATATCTTCCCTGACATGAAACGCAAAATAATGGCAGCATCCTCTGATAATGATTCATATATTTCTTATAGCGAAAAAGCTGTTGACGCTGACCAAAAAGACTTTCATTATAAGGATATATCTGGAACAGGTATGCCCGATGAAGAGGATAATGATTTAATAGAATTTTTTGAAGTATACGAAAAAGAGAAAATTCCGTATATGAATGTATTCTATCGTGTCCCTCCAAATCAGAAAGTCTTAAAACAGATAGCGCAAAAGGCAGAAATAGAAGTTAAGAAAATGGAGGAAGAGCTAAAGGTTAGCTTGCTTGAAAAACAACAAGAGATACAGGGATTGGTTAAAGAAGGAAAAATGCTTCCTGAAAGAGCTGAACTTGAGTTAAAGAAAATGCAAGAACAGATGCAAGCTCAAATAGAGAATGCTAAAATAGAAATACGACATAAGCTTCAAGAGCAAGCTTCTCAGGTAGATAATAAAGTTGTAAGTGAAAAAGAATTTAAAATACTTATTCAAAATAAAGAGTTTTCTAAGAATTTAGTAGAAAGTATACGATTCCATGATGATGTAATAAAGCAAACATGTGTTGTTGGAGATAAAACGTTATATGAAAAATATTTACCTATAAAACAATATCCTATTGTCCCCATACATTATAAATGGACAGGAACTCCATTTCCAATGTCAGCTGTTTCACCTTTAATTGGTAAGCAAAGAGAATTAAATAAGGCGCATCAATTAATGGTCCATAACGCATCTTTAGGAAGTAGCTTAAGATGGATGTATGAAGAAGGTTCTATTGATACTGATTATTGGGAAAAGTTTGCAGCAGCGCCTGGGGCATTGCTTCCTAAAAGAGCAGGATTTGAATCCCCTACTCCTGTAATGCCTTTTCAGTTAAATAATGCATTCTTTTCGCTAACCCAAGCGGGAAAACAAGATATGGAATATCTGGCAGGTATTTATAGTTCAATGCAAGGAGATACTGGAGCTACTGCTGAAATGCCTTATAGAGGTATGTTGGCTATGGATGAATACGGTACTCGTAGAATTAAATATTGGCTAAAGCATTCTATAGAACCAGCATTAGCTCAATTAGGAGAAGTTGTAAAAGAATATTCTCAAGCTGTATATACTGCACATAAAGTATTTAGAGTTATAGAGCCTAACAATCAGTCTGTTGAAGTTGAAATAAATGTTCCTATTTATAATAGTTTTGGAGAAGCTATAAAGAAATGGAGAGATTATCCAACAGCCAAGTTTGATATAAAAATAGTAGCAGGTTCTACATTACCTGTTAATAGATGGGCATATTTAGAAGAATTGAAACAATTAATGAAGATGGGAGTTATAGACGATATAGCAGTATTAGGAGAAACTGATATCAGAAATAAAGAAAAGATTGCTAAAAGAAAATCTCTATATTCTCAACTACAATCTCAAATAAGTCAATTACAGGAAGCTATGTCTGATAAAGAAGGAACTATTGAAACTTTATCTAGACAACTTGTACAAGCTGGAATAAAAAATAAAGTTATGCAAGGCTCTGTTGAAGTTGAAAAGAAAAAAGAGCAGGTTAAATCTCAGATTGAAAAAGCAAGACTTGAAAATAATGCTATGGAAGATATTTCTAGACAAAGACGAATGTTAGAGAAAGATAATGAGATAAAAGATTCTTTAAATCAAATTAGAACAAAAAGAGACGAAGTTTTAAATAGCTTGGATGAATAAAGATTTTGTTCGTAATTTATAAATTGAAATAACAAGGAGAATAAAATGACAGAAGTAACAACTCAAGAAGGTAACCCTGCAATAGGTATGGAAAGCGATTCTTTTGAATCACATGACGAACCTACAGGCTCCTCAGAGGACTTCTTTAGTGCGCTAGATAATCAAGTTAATGGCGCAATAATTGATAACTCTGTAAATGAAGAAACTCCGCAAACAGCGGACCCTAATATAGTACAGAATCAAGCAAACACGGTATCAGATGAACCTCGGAGTAATACCGATAGTGAAGAACTAGAGACTATGAAGAAGAGATACAGCGATTCCAGTCGTGAAGCACAAAAAATGAAAGCCCAACTCAATGAGTTGCAACCTTTTATTCCTGTGTTAAATGCGATGAAAGATGATAGCGGATTAGTAGACCACATGAGAAACTATTTAAAAAATGGTGGAGATGTGCCTACGAATGTTAAAGATGAGTTAAAGCTAAGTGAAGACTTTGAATTTGATGTAGATGATATGGTTAATAGCCCTGATTCTGATTCAGCAAAAGTTTTTACTACTATGGTAGACAAAGTTGTTAACAAGAAGGCTAATCAAATATTAAAAGAACAAGAAATTGAAGCTCAGCAAATGAGGCAGAAAATAGAATATAAAAATCAGGCTACGCAATTTATGCAAGAGCGTGGTATGAATGAAAAAGAATTTCTATCTTTTGTTGAAGAAGCTAAGGGGAAAATGAACGGTTCCTTATCTCTAGATGATATGTATTATCTAGTTAATAAAGATAAAGTTAGTCAAAACGTAGCATCTAATACTAAAGAAGATATGCTTAAACAAATGAAAGGCGTTCGTAATATGCCTACTAGTCAAGCTGGAATCAATAATGCTGGAGAGGGAAAGAAAAGTACAAGCGACTCAATGTTTGATGCTTTAATAGACTTTGACTCTGGCGTTGATAACATGTTTGGCTAAATCTCAACGTAAGTTGTGAGATAGCCTTTAACTTAACTTAAACCTTAAGGAGGTTTCTCATGGCTAGTGGTAGCAACAAAGACTTCTTTCAAACAAGTGGTTTGGGTGGTAGTCCTATAGCTAGTTCAGGTCCTGCAACAGATGCCAATGTTCAGACAGATTATAACACTGGTGATTTGCGAAGACGATATAACTTTGGTGACAGAGTTTCTGAATTATCAATAGCACAAGACCCATTCTTCCGTTTTGTAAGTAAAGTCGGAAAAAAACCAACGGATGACCCTGTTTTTAAATTTACTGAAAAAAGAGGTTCATACCATAAAAGATATGCCTATGTAACAGCATGGCAAGATAACGCAGGAACTATCGCAACTGGTGGTTCAGCAGGAGATGCTGATTTAGTGTCTTCATTAGATGGTGGCGCACCTGGCGCAATGACTCTAGGTGACGACATAATCGTTTGGATGGCTGCTGATTATAAATCAGATGGTAATATTCAAAACGTATATGGCAACTCAACTAATGCAATAGCAGTTGGAGCAACAGGTACAAGACCTGAGTTCTTTTTGCCTGACCAACTTGTTAAAATACCTATGTCTACAACAGACGGTGGTGGTTCAACAGACGATTATCTGGTTGTTAAAGTAACATCAGTAACTGATGATACTCAAGATAGTAGAGAGTGTGTAAGATTGGCTTGTAAATTAGTCAAAGATTGCACTAATACTTCTGCTATTTATTTAGCTGGATGGTCTGGTGATGAAGTTGATACTCAAGTATATGACGAGTCTATATCTGACTCTTTAGAGCAAGAAAGATGCTATGTAGTTGGAACTGCACATGGTGAAGGTACTGGATACCCAGAAACATGGAAAGACCAACCATATAGTCAATCTTATGGAATGACTCAAATATTCAAAACATCAATGGCAATGACTAATACTGCTCGTGCTACAGTTCTGAAATATGAACCAAACGAATGGGCACGTGTTTGGAAAGAAAAGCTAATTGAACACAAATGGGATATCGAACAATCTTTATTGTTTGGTTCTCAAGGCACAGTTGATAGTGTAAACTATACACAAGGTGCTGTAGACTATATCCTTAATTATGGAAATCAGTTTAGTTTAGATATTAATACTAAGACTGCTGACGATTTCCTTGACGATATGTCTAACTATTTAGACCCACGTTATAACAGTGGTGCAGCTACAATGTTTTTTGTAAATACTGCTGTATATAACTGGATGCACAAGCTAGGTGGATACTTTAAAAATAATCTAGAAATATCTTCAAACTTTAG
>CETC01069832.1_pt1 | contig 10445 bp, 8 predicted proteins | sample 326911 | NCBI WGS metagenome assembly CETC01 (sample SAMEA2622694, study PRJEB7988) | marine metagenome | isolation source: saline water (ENVO:00002010), including
TATTAAAAGTAACAAATAAAGCAGGAAGTTCAATATTAACAGTTGATACTACTAATACTTTAGTAAAAGCAGGGGCTACACAAGCTTCTGTAAATACTCAAATACAAAGTTTTAGTTTAAGTAGTAGCAGTGCTTTACCTGCAAACACTAATTGGACTGGTATCCCAACATCTGGTCAAACAACACAGACAAGATTGGAAATGGGTTCAGGTTCTACTCCTGATACAAGTATAACAATTTCTCTTAATGGTGATGATTTAGTTGGACATATTTTCTATGTGCCTATAAATATAACTATTGATTCTTGTAATGTATGGGCAGGAGCAGATACTTCAAGTGGAGATGTAATACAATTTAGTGTAATGAGTTATGATATAGATACAAATAATAGTTCAACAGGTGGAGATTTATCTAATGGAGTAGAAAATTGTGTTTCACCTTCTACAATAACAAGTGCAGGGTATGAACAGGCTTATTATCAAGCATTAACAGTATCTACTGCTGATGTAGATGCAGGTAAAGTAATTATAGCGTTTATAAAATCTGATGGTACTAATTCTGACTATTCAGTAAATATGAATTTAGTATATCACATAAGATAGGAAACAAATTATGGCAACGTATCAAAGAAAAGCAGGAAATCAATTACAAGTAAAATTAGACGTGATGTATGGAAATAAGACTTTAAGTAAGAGTTTGAATAAAACTTTTTCTGAAGAAATGATACAAGTAAAAGAAGTAGATAATACAGACCAAGGGGTTCAGGTAGTAGGCTTTAATGATACATCTTTTTTGGCTTCATCTTTAAAAAATGCTAAAGGATTAGTTATATGTAATGAAGGTGAAGTTAGTGCTGAAATTGCGATGAATATAGCAGGTTGGACACATGGCACTCCAGATTCAAATTCAAGTGCAGGTAGTACAGATATAAAGAGAGTTTTAAATGCAGGAGAGTTCTTTTATATTCCAAATCTTTCGATGTTGCAGTTTAGTGCAAGTAATTCAGCAGGGTTAGGTGCTACATTAGATAATGTTACTCCTCCGACAGATATGTATGTTGATTCAGGTGTTAATCTTGATGCTAATTTTGAAGATAGTGAAAGTGCATTACAAGTAGCCGATATTGCTCCATTTGAGGTAGGTGATTTAGTACAGGTAGGAATTAATGATACTACTGCTACCAGAATAGAAGTTATGGAGGTTACATCTATTACAGATGATAGTGGAACAGATGATGATGGAGCAGGTACATTAGTAGTAAGAAGGGCATTACATGGAACAAGTAAAGCAGATAAAGATTCTCAGACAAATGGAACTAATGGTGCTGTTAGTGGTGCTAATGTTCATTTTCCTATCTTTAATGGCTACTATGATTATAATACTGCTATATCAGGTTCTTCTCAGTTAATAATGACAGACGGTCAAGGTAGATGGAAAATTAATAATTTCTTTGGATATGGGAGAAGTGCAACAAGAGATGATGAATGTCAAGGTATAGTAGCAGGTAGTGTTGCTATAAAGTTTTATAATAGTGCTTACCATGAAATTCATTTTCCAAGACCTATTAGCATTGCAACAGATAGTAAAGTAACTGCATCTACTGCTTATGCGTTTGACCTTACAATAGACGATTCGAGTGCAACAAATATCACATTTACAACCTCATCAAATACAAAGTTCGGTGGGAGTGATGGTCTGTTGGCTAAGGTGCAGGAGGCTATTGATACAGCATTTGAAGGTACTTCTTATGGCTGTACAGTTTCAATTGTAAATGGAAAGTTGCGATTCACATCAAGGTCGCACATGGCACCACATGATGGAACTAATGGCTCTAAAGTATTAATAGAAGATGCTTCAAGTGGTACAGATTTATTTACAGGTAGTGTAGGAATAATGCCTAATGATACTGCGTTTCCAAATCCAGTTGAGCCTACTTTACCTGATGACGAAATCATTGACCCACAATCAGGAAGAACATCTCCAAATCCAGGTTCTTTTATGTATGATGATGGGCATGGAAACTTAATTTATGGAGGAAATGTAGTAGGTACTATATCTTATTTAACTGGTGCTTGTGATTGGACTATTTCAAGTTTACCTTATGCTCAATTCGTTTTAAATGTTGCTTATGATTCAGCATTGAGTGGTGGAACAAAAGTTAAGGCAGGACACTCTGATACAGGTATTTCATCAATATTCGCAAGAAGTGTAAATAACAAAATAAACACTACAATAGGTGTTTACGCATTTAATTAAGGAGGTTATTATGCCAAAAGGAAAAGGAACTTATGGGTCTAAAGTAGGAAGGCCTAAGAAAAAGAAAAAAATGGGTAAAAAGAAGAAATAAATGGCAGTTACCAATTTTTCATACGCATCAATTAATGATTTAAAAAATTACTTTAATCATTATGCAGATTTCGACCAAAAAGTACAAATCTTTCCAACTTTAACATCTGGTAATCTTCATTTGTTTAGAGATAGCGGAAAAGTAGATGTATTATTTTTAAATGGTGAAGAATTAGCATCTGCACAATCTACTTCAGGAGCAGTTGATTCTAACGGTGAATGGTATTATAACGCACTAACTAATCAAGTTGAATATTATAATAGTAATTATTCATCAACAACTATAAATGAACAAGTATTTGAATCAGGAATAGATTTTGCAACATTTATGGACCAGCAGTTAGTTAATGCCTCTCTTGAATTAAATAATCTGTTAGATGCTCGATTTTCAACACCATTACCTAAAAACACTCAAGCAGATTATGATACAGGACAAGCAAGTCATACAACAGTTGAATATGACCCTATTATTATAAAAGCAACTTGTTATATTACTGCAAGTAATTTGATTCGTTCTCGTGACCCACAAGACCCTGATGCACAAGCATATTATGATATGGTTACAAATGCAGATGGAACTGGAATAGTAGATAGGTTAAATGATGGTAAAATGAAATTATCTTTTGAAATAGACAATTTAGATTCAAAGGGTAATATCAAAGAAATTAACAAAGCAGGTACTATGAATTTAGTACAGCTTTATGGTGATTTCGCATCAGGTCGAGGAGGCGGTTACGAGTGTATGAAAATAACTTGTACAACTGGTGGTGTCTATGGAACAGCAAAGTGTAGTGTTAGTTATTATGGGGATGATAAACTTTTTGGAGAAACAAGTACTAATAATATAGTGACTGGTGGAATAGATTATTGGAGTGGTATGGGAGGCCTCGGTGTTCGTTTTCAAGGCAATTCAATGTCTGTAGATGATGTTTGGGAGATAGAGATAATGTCAGACCATCTTGAACCAACTAATACATCAACTAGTATGATACAACTAAATAGAAACTGATGGCTGTAACTTATAAAAATAATTGGAAAAACATATTAACTGCTTTATCATCAAAGATTATGGCAGAAATGAAATGTCCAGTGTATAGTGATTTTTATGATATTAGTAAATCTAATCATTTTATAAAATTAATACCACAAGGCTCTGAGCAAGGCGATGTTACAGTTAATTCAGAGCATAGAACTTTTTTTATAGATTTAAATTACTATATAGCAAAACAAAGTAATAAAAAATTTCAAGAGTATATCTTCAATCAGGTAAGTATTGTAGAGGCTTTAGTGCATGATAATCCTACGATTTCATTAGCAGATGGTACTAAGGCTTATAATTTACAAATTGGCGATTTAGACTTGAATATAGAGCCAGAAGATGAATTGGAAGAATATTTCGTCGCTGGTTGGAATATGTCAATAGAACATTTAAGCAATTTAGGATAGATATGAAATATAAAGCGAAAGATACATATAAAGATTTACCAAACGAGGTAAATTTTTGCTCATTAGGAAAAGCATCAACTCATACAATTTTATTGGCTGGAAAGACTATTGAGTATAATAAACCGATACCTAAAAAATTAAAAGAAACTTTAACAGAAGTTAAAACAAAGGAGTAACCAGTGGCTAAGAGCGGAACTTTTCAATCAAAGCAAAATGTAGCAGTAAAAATTATCACAGAAGCACAAATGGGTACAACACCAACAGATAGTGCATTTATAACTATGCCAGTAACAGATTTTTCATTTGACGAAATAGAAAAACATACATTGAGCCAAGCCCCTCCAAGAACTGGAGTAGGTGGTATGACTATGAGTGATGATATGGTTAAATGGCAAAGACATGATAGGACTTTTGAACTATCATTGTCATTTCATGCAACAGCACAAGCCATTAATAGAATTTGCCTTGCATTGTATGGTGATGGAGATGGAACAAATGCCTTAACTGGAGCGATGCCAACTGTTACTGCTTATGGACATGGTACAAGTAATGCAGTACCAGTAACCGTATTATTTGAAAATGCTTCTCATGATGGTGATACAGTAGATATGTACTTTAAATCTTGTCTTTGTACAGGATTAACTTTGAGTGGTGATATTGCAAGTAACGGTGGAGTGGTTATGGCTACTGCAACTTTTGTTACTATGTATAAACCAACAGAAGCGGCTCTTAATTTAAGTGGCACTGAAACTACACTTACAGCACAAACAACAATGTTTAATATGCACGATTTAACTGCAACTACTCTTGATTCAGAAGATTTACTTTTATATAGTTTTGAAGTATCTTTACAAAGAGCAGTAAATAAAATAGGTTTTGATGCAAGTGATGACTTTAGGGGTCAAGGTTATGCAGTTGGTCCATACGAAGTTACTGGAAGTTTAACCTGTAAAAGAGATGGTGAAGTAGATGATGCTATAAATAATTCAGCAGGAATGATACTTGATTTAGATACTGGAGTTTTTAAAATACATGGTGAAAAGGTATTTGTAGATACTGCAAGTATAAGTTTCGATGATGATGGATGGAAACAAACTGTACCTTTAGTCTTTACTTATGATAGTGGTGCTACTTCTAATGCAGTTATAACTATACATACAGTAGCGGACTAAGATAATGAAAATTACACCAGATAAAAAAGCAGGTCAAAACTTTAAACCATTTGAGTTAGAAATTAATCCTATTACTTGGAAACAAAGATGCAAATTAAATGATATGATGATAAAAGAAAGTACAGCAGGAACAGTACCGAATTTTTCATTTTGGGGTTCAGTTGTATTAGAGTGTACCGATTTAGGTGAAGATGATTTAAATAAATATTCTACTGATGAAATAATTGCTATTGCAAATGCTATATTTGAGGTAGCCAATAAAAAAAAGTAATTGATGATGCATTGTTACGAATCAATGTATGGATAAGCACTAATGGTTTAAAACAAACTGCTTATAGCGAATTTGAATTTCCTTACAATGCAATATCAGTAGTTAGTAATAAAAGGAGAGTTTTCAATAACATAGAAGATGTTTATGATGAAATTGTTGAATTATATAATATTTCTAAAGAACAAGGCTATGAGATTGGAAAATCTTTATATGCACAATGTGCTTTTTTTACAAGTTATGAAAGGCTACTTGATTCAAAACATCAAATTACTATTAAAGAATATAACTACTGCAAAACATTTAACTGTTCTTTATATCCCTCTATGCAAGAAACACCATCAAGTAAAATAGATGATTTTATGATAATTGAACAAGAATACCAGTCCTGTGTAAATAAGGAGCAAAATGGCAAAAACTAATTTTTTTATAGAGATAACTACCAAAGGTTTAAGAGGAGCCGCAAAAGGATTTAAGGCTCTTAAAAACACTATGGGAGCAGTAGTTAGTGCTGGTACTAAAGTTGCTAAAGGTACTGCATTAGTAGGAACAGCATTAGGTAGTGCTGGTCTTAAAGCAGTTCACATGGCTGGTGAGTTTAAAAAAGTAGAACAAGGATTTTTAGCGTTAAATGAGAGTGCTGGTTTTGGTGCAGGAGCACTACAAAAATATCAAAGTGCATTAGATGGTACTGTAAGTAAACAAGATATAATGACAATGAGTAATAATGCTATGTTGCTTGGTATTGCTAACTCTGAAGATGAAATGGCACGATTATTTGATACTGCACAGCGATTAGCATCAGCAGTTGGAGAAGATGCGGCTTTTGGTGTTGATTCACTTGTAACTGGTATGGGTAGGCAATCAAAATTAATGCTTGATAACTTAGGTATTATGGTTGATACGAATAAAGCCTATGAAGACTATGCTAAAGAATTAAATAAATCAACTAATGAATTAACTGATAGTGAAAGAAAAACTGCATTCAATAATGCGGCTCTTGCAGAAGCTGAAAGATTAGTTGGAAAATTAGGAGATGAACAATTAACTACTGCTGATAAAATGACTGCGATGAAAGTTTCATTTATTGATACTGCTACTGAGATAGGTACAAAACTTACACCAGCATTTAACAATGTGTTAGATACAGTTTCTAATTTAGGTACAAAAATATCAGGTAGTCTTATGAAAGCACTTGATTTAGATTTTGGTACTACTGGTAAAAATATATTATTAAATATGGAAAAACTTGGTAATGCTTTAGTTGATTCTATGGTAGTGATATTTGATTCATCTACATTTAAGAATATATTCGGAGGATTATTAGTCGGATTAGGGTTTGTTATGGTACAAGCGGCTGAGGCTATAAAGAACGTTGCCATATTCTTATTTGAGCCAATAATAGTAATGGGAAAACAGATGGGAATAAAAATAGCAAACTTTTTCATAGATGCTGTAAATACAATGGTAGAAACTGTAAATATGTTGCCAGGTATAGAGTTTGAATTGTTTCCTAAATTAAGTGAAGAAGGTTTAAGTTTTGCAGAAACTCGTATGGGTGAATTTTTTAACAAAGTTGGAGATGATGAAACTAATAGCAATAAACAGGTAGCTGATAAGTTAAAAGGTATTTGGTCAAATTATAGTAAAGGGATTATCACCTTTAATGAAGCGATAGAGGAAAGTGAGGATGCCAGCCTTAATGTCAAGAATAAACAGGTAAAGACACAAGGTGATTTAACTGAACAAGTAAAAGAAACCAAACAAAAAACACTTGAAGGTTCACTTGCAACGATACAGACTGCTGAAGATGGATTGAGAGTAATAAGAAGTACTATTAAAGGTTATTTTGCTGAAATGGTGGCTGGAATGCTTAAGGAAGAAATAGGTTCAAAAGGTCTTGCAGGTCTGGTTACTGGTGCAATAGGGGCGGCAGGAGCCGCACTTTTGTTTGAAGATGTAGTGCCTAAGTTTGCTCAAGGTGGAGATTTTGTTACTAATGGTCCACAGATGATAATGGTTGGTGATAATGCTGGAGGTAGAGAACGAGTACAAGTTACCCCTTTATCCTCTCCTAATATAAATGGACCACAAGGAGCGATAAATATATCTTTCACTGGTAATGTCATGAGCCAAGATTTCATAGAAAGTGAAGCCATCCCTATGATTAAACAAGCTATTAGACGTGGTGCTGATATAGGTGTTAGTTAATGCCCTTTAGTAAAACAAATAACAACACTCAGATATATCCTGTTGTAAGTGTTGCTGGAGAATATTTTTCTACAAATAATGTAACCTTTATAGACTTAGATGGAGTTTCACATTACTGTGAACCTTTGCTTCTAAATATTCCATCAATAAAAGAATCTATCGATATAGAATCAAGAAAATTTCAAGTAGGTAGATTGAAACTTATTATTAGTGATAGTAAGGGTTACTCGGAAACAATTCCTACGAACTTACATTTTAATGAAGAAGTAGTTGTTTATTTTGTAGATTCAAGTCATACTAAACAAGTTTTTAGAGGTTTAGTAAGAGATATAACGCAAAGCCTTGAAAGTGTTACTGTTTTTGCAGAAGATTACTCTGAAAAAAGTACACATATAACTTTACCTGCACAAAAATCTTTTGGCGATATTCCAGTTGAGTACAGGAATGTTCCTATTCCAATGGTTTATGGTAAAGTTAAAAGAAGTCCTGCTGTACCTATTGAATCTTATGGTGGTTATGAAGAAAGTGAGCATCATACAAGAAAATTATTAGTAGATTATAGAAAAGTTAAAGAGTTTAATCAAACTGAAGAACAGATTGCAGGTATAACTTTTAATAAAACTCCGTTATATCTACATTCAAATAAAGTCTATACTAATATATCACAACAATCATCTTATGGTAGTGGAGATAATTTTGAAATAATTAAAGAATCTGATGGAAGTGGAGCACGTTTTTTAGTTTTTAATGGTTCTGATTTTTCAAGAACAAATTCTGTAACTGTGGAAGTTATAAGAAGACCTTCAAAGATAACTTATACAAGGGAATTTCATGGATTTCACCCCATGTACATTCATCCAACAGCCAATCTTCAATTACTTAATGATAATGCTTTTGGTGATGTACAGCCTGTATATATAAAAGGCTGGGTCGGTGGTGTCAATAAAACATATTTAAATTTTGAATTTGACGATATTGGGGATTATAATTGTAGGACTTTTGCAGTGTTAAAAATTGATAAAGAACCTGCTTGGGAGCAAAATCCAAGTAATGCATTTTGGACACATTTTCCAGGTGGAGGAACTTCTCCAGATATAGACCCAGAAACAGCAGTTGCTCAAGCGGATATAGATACTTACACCTCTGGTATAGAAGATATTGAAATACATGATTGGAATGTTTCTAATACTTATAATAGTTATACAGTAGGAGTACCTAAACATCTTACAGACTATGGAACATATTTTATTCAATTAAAAATTGAAAAAGTGTATATATATCAAGAGTTAAGGATTCCAAATGTAATAGAACAAGATTTTTACATGAATGTAGATGGTAGAGTAAATGATATAGATGAAAACGGAAACCTCATTAATCCAAATTTATCAGATGATGAGTTATTAGAAAATCCTGTTGATATTATTTATGACATAGTAAAAAGAGAACTTGGGCATGATAACATTAATGAAGATTCATATTCAAAAGCAAAGTCTGAACATGATTGGGAATTTGCATTTAGTGTTACTGAGGAAATAAACTCGAAAAAACTTATAGAAGATATTGCTAAATCAACAAAATTATATCCAAGATTTAATAGTAATGGTGAATTTGTATTTGATATGATAAAGTCTAATTACTATCCAGAAGATTATGATGATGCCATAATTATAAAAGAATCAGATGTTATTGATTTTCAATTTAGTAGAACTAAGCCTGACAAGGTGTACAAATCTGTAGATTTGCGATTTGGAAAAGATTATGCAACAAATAAATATAAATACAGTTATGGATTAGATGAAACTACACATTATGATGATAATGGTAAAGATTACATAATCAAGAGCGATTACATACAAGGAACAGGCAATCCTGTAATAACTGTAACTGATTTACATAAATATTTATACGGTAAAAACAAATCAAGTCATTTAATAATAGACCTAAACTTGCCTGTAAAGTATATGGATTTAGAACTTGGTGATGTAATTAGGCTTGATAAACTACTTTTGGGCAAAAAGGCCTTTGCAATTAACTATGTTGTTCCTTCAATGATAAATGGTCAAATGAGATACCCCCTTTTTAAAATAATTACTATAACAAGAACTATTGAAAAGCTATCTGTTAAACTCATGCAATTACATTCAGAAATTTCAACTCAAGGTCATTTTGAATTGTGGACTATGGGGCTTGACCCAAGTGCTCCTGTAATTACTTTAAATGGTGAATCGGAAGTAATAATACCAAGAGGAGGGGGAAATTATGTTGAGTTAGGTGCTACTGCTTTAGATGATAGAGATGGGGAGATTGGTTTTGACCAATTTACAGTTGATGGAGAAGTTCCTATTGACGATGAAGGCAAAAATGTAATCGGAGTTTATTATATTACTTATACTGTATCTGATGTAGCAGGAAATCAGGCTTCGGCTATTAGAACTGTTACTGTTGTTCCTCCTATTAGTTTTGATGGCTTAGTTCCATTAACAGAACCATTAGTTATACCTTTAACTATCAATCTATTAGATGAAAGGACATTACATTTTGTTGGTTTAGAAGGCTCTGCAACTATGGAGGAATTATTTTATGATGCAGAAAAATGGATAACTCCTGAGTGGGAAATTGCAGGTAGTACTTATTTACCACAACATGATGTTGTTTCATATGATTCTTTTGGTGTTCAATCTTTATACTCAAATGAGTGGGATAAATTTATAGTAAATGTTTTAGTTAATTTTATAGATGACCCAGATTCACCATATTATAACATGTATAGTATATTAAACGTAGGAGAAATACTTGTTGTAGAAAGATATAGATACGATTACACGCAAGGGACATATGATGCTTGGCAAAGTGCAGATGTTCAATATCCTGAAATTTTAATTGAAAGGCATACATTGAAAGATATGAGTGCTCATGGTAGCGAACAAGGCTCTTTAGAAGAAGTTCTTCCGTATTTAGGTTGGGAAAGTGAAATTTTTCAAGAGGTAGGTCCTGTAAGGAAT
>CETC01069982.1_pt1 | contig 10443 bp, 6 predicted proteins | sample 326911 | NCBI WGS metagenome assembly CETC01 (sample SAMEA2622694, study PRJEB7988) | marine metagenome | isolation source: saline water (ENVO:00002010), including
ATTAGTGGATGTTTAGATCAAGATGGAAACTGTGTTGATTGTGATGATACAGATAATAATGATGAATGTACTAATGCTGCTGGTGATGTTGTTAATTGTAATTCTGATGATTGTGTCGCTGGACCTTGTATAACTGGTCCAATAGATATTCTTGGTTGTACGAATATAGCTGCTACCAATTATAATCCTGCTGCCACGTTAGATGATGGTAGTTGCGCATACTCTGTATCGGGATGTATGGATCCAGATAACCCAAATTACGATCCACTAGCTACAATAAATGACACCACTCAGTGCGCTGAAAATGTCGTAACAGACTGCATGGATCCATTCGCGATGAACTATAATCCAGAGGCAACACAAGATGGTATATATGTTGAGGAAATAGATCCTTATACCAACGAGACGGTAACCAATTTTTCACCATGTTATAATTACTGTAGTTGTTTATATGATGACAATCCTAGCAACGACTGTAACTGTGTGTCAGTGTGGTGTGCTGAGTGTTGTCAACCAAATGAAACTTGGCATCCAGAAATAGAACAATGTTTAAACGATAATTGGAATGATGTATGTTACGATAGTTATGGAGAACTAATTAACTGTAGTAATGAAGATTGTGTTAGTGGACCATGTGGATGTGCCGGTGGAGATTGTGGTGGTACAAGTATAGAGTGCGCGGAAGGGGAAGTGCTTAATCAATCAACCGAAATATGTGAACCTGTGGTGTTGGGTTGTATGGATGTGAATGCTATTAATTACATGGGACCTTTGTATCAATATCAATGGCCTAATAATTCAGCGAGTGGACATCCGAATATAAACGGTGTAACATACAATGGAATGAATCCGAATGCTTGGGGAGCTGCGGTAGGAGTTTGGGACCAAAATTATGCCCCAGCAAATGTACCTTGTTTTGAATTCGCGATGGTTGGAATGCCAGCACAATTAACCTTAGTTGAAAACACGTGTTGTGAATATTACACGAATGTACCTATTTATGGTTGTACAGATATACAAGCTTGCAATTACCAATTAGATGCAACAGCTGGTGATCCCGCAGATTACTGTAGCTATGATTGTCAAGGATGTATGGATTACAGTATGTCTAATTTTAACCCAAATGCGACACAGCCTTGCTATGATTCAGATGGCGTGGCTAATGGTACAGCTAGTGGTTGTGACTGTTGTTGTCCTGGTTGTACGGGTGATGAGTGTCAAGGGTGTACCGATCCAATCGCTGGAAATTATAACCCAATAGCTATAGTTGATGATGGTAGTTGTGTTTATGTTAATGAGGACGTGTGTGATTGTGAAAATGAAGCACCAACAGCAAATAATCCATATCCATGTTATGGTTGTATGGATGAATCAGCAACTAATTATTGCCCTTGTTGTACAACGAATGCTCTCAACCCGTTTAATATATTTGTAAATCCGTGTGAATATCCATATATACCAGGTTGCACAGATCCATCAATGTTTAATTATAATCCGGACGCAACTCTTGATGACGGAAATTGTGTACCTGTTATAACTGGCTGTATGGATCCAACAGCTGCCAACTACGCTGAGCCAACTGGCGATGTTATGGTTGATGTAAATACGCCGTGTGATGACGACTGTTGTGAACCTACAATTTTTGGATGTGATGATTCTACAGCATATAACTTTGATCCGTTTGTGAACTTTGGATGTAACAATTGTTGTATACCTAAAGTTTATGGATGTATGGATCCGTTAGCTACAAACTACAATCCAGACGCTAACGTAGATGAGGTAAATATATGGATTCCACATCTTTGGGATGGCACTTATGATGGTATGCAAAACGCTTACAGCACACTAGAGTGTTCAGAATCAAACGCTGCTGGACAATCTTGTGAATGTGAATACCCAGAAAATGTAACAACAATGACAGTTGTTAACAGTCAAGATGATTCTGTAGCTGTAATAGATTCTGAAACAAATATATGGTTATTAGATCCAGATACTACAAATGAACAGGAGAGTGAGCTTGAAACTGGACAAGAACTTTAAAATTTAAAACTATGCCCTTATTAAATGTAACTGTAACGAATTTTAAACAAGAGAATATAACGCCAAATGATACGACTTCTCTTGTTCAGGTTGTGCCATATGAAGGCGCTCCATTTACAACAGGTGTAACGGATAGTAACACTTTACCTAGAGCTTGCTTAATAACTTTAACACCATCAGCTATATCAGAAAATCCAATTAGTGGAGCAGAGGGATATTTCTCTATTGGAACAAATGATATTACTATAAGTGGATTAGATGGCACAACTAGTGGACAGTGGTTAACTTACGGTAATCCATACAATAATGACGCTATTACATCCAATCAAGATGCATATTGGACGACACCTGGGATGAAACTTCAATTTACAGAATATGATCCAGGAGGAGGTGGTAGTTTAAATAACTTTACATCTAGTAGTCCAACGTTATCTTTAGAGTCGGGACAATGGGAACTTATTGATCAGGTGTATGATTATAAAATTGGTCACGATTTCTGGAAAGCTAACTTAGAAGGAACATGGCTTGGAGAACCTTACCACCCAAGACCAGGTCAACCAGCTACTTATTACAAGTATTTTTTACCACCAACATCAGATAATGAAACCTTAGCTGGTATATTAGAGTATGATATTGATGCCTTCGAGAACTGGGATGATAAAGTTCAACATATAGTAGCTGTAAACTCAATGCCTCTTAACGCTGATGGAACAGCTCCACAAGGTAATAGAGTTTTTTTAATAATAGTATTAAAAGAAAATATTACTGGAAGTGATCTGATGATACAAAATAGTACAATATCTATTGATATTGACGGTTCACCTACATTTGTAGATTTTGAAAATGATATATATGATCCTGACGATTGGGATGGAGATGATGAGTGTCCTGAATGTGAGACTGGTGATAATCCAAGTTGGACGACATCTAATGAGGAAAACAGTAGTACTGGTGATGGAGGTGATGGAACCTTAGCTACTTTTGCTGATTTAATAGAAGCCTTGTTAGAAGATATGGAATTCGAATTTAGTGTTGGTGATTCTGATGACACACTTGGAGAATCAGATCCCTATGGCACTGATGGTTTAAGTGAAAGTGAATACAATGAAACTACAGGGGAAGTTGATAATACAACAGAATATAATGATGACGCGTATCTTTCAGCAGCGGCTAATAGTGAAGACGAGGTGAATTCAGATGGTTCAAACGGTAGCGGTCTTAGTACTGGATTAACATTCTCATCATAATATAAATATTAAGAAATGGCAATATATAATAGAAATGGAGCGACTGTAACTATAACACCAACCACTAGTTGGACTGGAGAAGAGGTTCAATTAAGTAACGTTCAGGTGTCAAACGACTTTGATAATAGATCTGATAAGTTGTCGTTTTCTGGTTCAGCTAGAGTAGGTATGCCTATAAAAATAGCAACAGTTTTAATAGTGGCTGATACTGATATGTACTTTAGTACACCGCCATACTTAAAGTCTGGATCAAGAAATATAAAACTACAATTTAAAGATAAAGTTGTGTATCGTGGAACTACTAGTAGATTAAAAACTGCACATGGTAAATATCACACTTCATATACTTTCGATTTAATTTTTACACCTCTTAAGAAAACGTTTTCTACTAAAAAGATGGATGTTAGATTAAGATACTTAACAAAAACAATACCAACAGTTATCACCGAAATATCAAGTATAACGCTTGGTAAGCGAGATAATATTTTAAGTTTGAATGGTGAAAGTAGAAGGATATGTATATATGGAACTAAAGACGCAGAATTTGGATTAACAGTTAGCGAGAGATATGCTGAAGAAATAACCAATGTAGATGGCACTAAGGAAAATTTTTATCAAAAGACTAGAGAGGTATCAATATTAGAACAAGGTGATTTTGTTCCACTAGATAATGGTGTAATGATGAAAGTATTAAGAGGAAGAATACCAACATCTGGTAAATATGAGTTTATACAAAAATTCCCCAGTATAGTTTCTAAAGAAACACATCTTGACGTCGCGGCTAGTAGTACTAATAGATTGGAACTTAGAGATGTTAGAAATATTAGAGTTGGTGATAGATTGTTTTATGGACAAGCTAGCACTAGTGTAATTAAGGTTACACATATAGATCCAGATAACGATAAACCCCATGAAATTCAAATTGATACGACTATATCATTAGAAAAGGGTAAACCCATTATATTTAAAAGAAACAAATCTTATCAGTTAGCTTTTGTCGAAAAATACACATCGAGTATCAACGATCAATTATTGATAAAAAATCTTGGTAATGATATAGCCACTAAGGATGATGGCTCTGCTGTATTTCGACCAAAAGCTTATAATTTTTATCAACTTCAACCTGCGAAGTTGACAATTCAACACTTTATATCGGGTAGCAATATAACTATAACTCATTACAATGGTGTGGCTACAGGATTAGATAGGGGAGACGAGCATGAAATAATAAAGTACGGCGAAAACATACATGTTAACACTCCGAAAACTTCAAGTAATAGAGAATTTTCAGTTAGTATAATACTAGATCTCCACGATGCTGCTCAAACCTTTACCGGCGTTACAATACCAGTATTTAACTCAGCGCCTAGACGTCCTTTAAATCAAAACGAAAATCCCGCGGCATCTAATTGGACTAATTCTATGTCTCGTATAAATGGTGGAACTCAACTAAATATTAAACGAGTTAAGTGGAGTGCTACCGGACAAAATACAATAACATTAAGTTACGATGTTGAAGTCGTTAGATTTGGAGTAAAAGATGTTACAATGGTGTTAGATTTGGATGCAATAACAACAATAGCTTAATAAAATTATAAAAAATGATAACATTAACTTTCAACAATGGTTTACCAAATAGATCTTTAAAAGTCGGGGATTTAGTATACCACATTAGCAATCCTAGTTTTAACTACTCGACATCTGGTTTTATAACGGGTGATCAAGCTGGAGTTGGTTTAGGAGGAGTTTCTACCCACATTTTAATTGGAGATTTAGTTTCTATTCAACCGTTTTTAATAGAAGATCCAGAGAGCGTAACACAAAACGAATCACAATATAGTTTTAAATTGTTTGTAAAACCAGCATCAACACTTTTAGCTGCTCCCGCAGCTGGAGATTATATATTCTTTGCTAAAAATAATTTAGTCGAGCAATCATCTATATTGGGGTATTATAATGCTGTTACCTTTACTAATGACTCTAAAAATAAAGCTGAATTATTCGCTGTATCATGTGGAGTTGATGAATCTAGTAAATAAGGAATAAAAAATGTAACTATATTCATAGTTAAATTTAATTAAATATGAATACTAGAAGATTAAAAGAAAGTGATTGGGCTACACTCAACGAATGGTGGAGTAGTTGGCCTGGTTGGACACCGCCTGAAAAAGAATTTTTACCAAGCAATGGAACAGGTGGTTTAATAGTAGAAAAAGATGGTGAACCTATTGTAGCTGGATTTATATTTCTTGGGATAGATCTTAAGATAGCTTATTTTGGCTGGATAGTTTCTAATCCAAAGTATAGAGAAAAAGATAGGGGTTTAGCTATAGAAACATTAATAACAAAAGCTGAGGACTTTTGTAGAAGTATAGGAAAAACATATTTAAATTCATTTGTCAATAAACGTAATCCTGTGTTGCTAAAAGCACATGAAAAACTAGGATGGGATATTAGCAAAGAAACATCACACGAACTAACGAAAATACTATAAAATGGGTAAAAGTAAAGCGAGGAAAAATCAGATAAAATACGAGGATCTTGCAGATAATCTAAGAACCGAATACCAAAATCTTAGAGATGATTATGCACAAACAACTTTTGATAATCCTTATTTAAATCAAACTAATTTCATGGCTGGACTAGGGAATACTTACTCTGGAATGGAGAATGTATACGCTGGAATGGACAATGTTTATGCGGGAATGGAAAATGTATATTCTGGTTTGGAAAATAAAATGGCGGGATTAGAGAATGTATATTCTGGTTTAGAAAACACAATGGAAGACCTAACCGTTAATCAACAGCAAGCAGAGTTTGAGAGACAACAATTTCAACAAAGCCAAGCTGATATATTAGGTGGTTTAAGAGGTGCTGCAGGTGGTAGTGGTATAGCTGGATTAGCGCAGTCATTAGCTAGAGAGGGACAAATAGCTTCACAAAGATCTAGTGCTAGTATAGGTCAACAGGAAAGTGCTAATCAGAGAATGGCTGCACAACAAGCTAGTCAATTGCAAATGGCTGAAGCTGGATATGCCGGTTCACTGCAACAAATGGCAGCACAAGAAGCATCTAGATTACAAAGCGCAGAAGCTGGATATGCTGGACAACTAGGCATGGCGCAGGCTGGGTACGCTGGACAGTTAGCGATGGCACAAGCTGGATATGCAGGCCAGTTAGATATGGCAGAAGCTGGACAAGCTTACAATCTAATGATGGCGGAAGCTCAACAAGCACAGAATATTCAATCATCTGAAATACAGGGAGAGATGTATGCTGATGCTATGAATTTACAAATACTAGAAAATACATTGGGAATGACTGGCGCTGAATTAGCTGGATATCAAGATGCGAGTATGAATTGGCAAGGTGAAACAGGTAGGGGTTGGGATGTTGCTGGACAATTCGCATCGGGTTTTGGAGAAGGACTTGGTAGTTCTATAATTCCAGGAGCATAAGAAAAACAATATAAAAATAATACAATATGGCAGCAGATCCAACATTAGTAAATATGGCGTATAGAGTGGCAAGTGGTGGTACAACCGCCGCTGGCTTTGGTAAGCAGGGTTCTTTCGCTAAATTTTTAGGTAAAACTTTTAATGCCGCGTCAAAAGTACTAACAAATCACGTTAAAACTAAATCTAAAGAATTTGAAGCTATATCTAAAGAAGCTTTAAGTAATGCTTCAGAAGAGTTGTCAGATGAAGATTGGGCTATGCGTTACGATCAAGTAGATTCCTTAAGGAGAGATTATATACTTGGTAATAGAAAAACTAGAGCTGAAATATTAAGGCAAATAGATGGGCTGGGACGTGAGCAACAACAACACATAGATGTTAAAGCAGGAATAGTAACCAGCACGCTAGTTGGTAAAGCTGGTTTGAATAAAAACTTCATGGCAACAGAACAGGGTTTAGGTGTGCAGGGAATTTTAAACGGCAATACCCCAATAACATATAATAATGAAACCGGTGAACCTGGATATATGCTTAGTAATAATGGTAATCTTGATAATTTTGAAACCGCTAAAGATTACTTTCTATCAAAAAACAATCTAGATGTTGACAGTCTTGAGAAATACGGATGGGATATTTATGGTGATAGTGATAAAGCTAAGCAACTTAGAGAAAGAATGGTTATGTTTTATACAGCTGGTCAACTAGCAACTGAAGGTGGAAAAACCAGAGCTGAACTAGATGGTATGTTTGGAAAGAAGTGGCACTCAATGCAAGAGGTAAAAGACATATTACGTGAACAGAGTTTTGATATGACTAGTAGTAAGTTGATACTAGGTAAAGGTAAAGAGGATTATTTAAAATCTAAAAATTTAATATCTGGTAATGGTAGTTTTCCATACGAAGAAGCATATGATGATACAAATAAAACTATAATATCTCTAGACACGGCTAATAGGAGATCGTTGAGTCACGATGAAATTATAGCTGGATCTGGTAGAACTTGGTATACAGACATGCAAGAGGCATTAATGGATAAAAATTATTCAGATCTTGGAATACCACTGACTGAGGAAGAAGCGAAAGCTATGGATCCAACACAAGAGGATGGTATTACCCCAAATGACGCAAGAAGAATAATCAGAGCTATAGAAAGTGATGATGACTTACATAGTGATTTTTTAACATCATATTATACTCATTTCAGGCAACAAAACTGGAATAAAGGCGCGATGGAGAGAACTAACTGGACACCACCAAAAGAAATTACCAAACAAGATGATGATCCGGTTATAACCGAAAACGTGACAACACAAGAAGATCCAGCTCCAATTATAGAGTTAGGTAATGGAGATAAAAAAGTTTGGGATGCCACTACTCAAAAATATATATATGTTCCAAAAGAACGTGAGATAGATGAATCTAATACTCAAAACTTTAAACCATCATATGAAAGAACTATTGGTGGTAATCTTTACGACAATAGACCATTGGGTCACGGTCAAATGAAATAAAAAATATTAACAACGGGTAACTAACGAGACAGTTATGATAGAATACATGCTAAATGGGGAACCTATATCGGTTGATCCAGAGGATCAAGATTTATTTGAAAAGAACAATCCTGATGCGAAAAAAAAATCTAAAAAAAATGACGAAGGTCAAATCGACCAACAAGAACCATATCAATCTCGTCATCTTAAAAACTATATACTAGACGGAGAACCTATAACAGTTGAAGCTAAGGATGAAAAAAGATTTCAAGAAAATAATCCTACAGCTGAATTAGCTAAAAACGTTAACAGTAAATTAGCGTTAAGCAATGATGATTATAAATCATTAGAGGGTAGAACTGTGTTTAATTTTGACGCGGGTGATATTGATCTTTGGGAAAATAATCCTGATGATTTTATAGCACAACACCAGGAAATATTTGGTAGCGGCGATAACGCTATATATAGTTTTGATAAAAAGAAGGGAACTAACATTGTTAACATAACACATAATGATACTGGTAAAAGTATTTCCGTAAACACTGGTATAGGGCCAAGTGCTTATGACGACATGGTAAAAAATGCAACTATGACGGGTTTTGATGATGATGGAGCATTTGGTTATCAAGAGGCAATGAAGAATATAAAGAGAATCCATGGGGATGTAAAAACTGCTGAAGATAAAATAAAGTATCAAGAAAAAATTATAAATAAAGAAAGTGAGAATTTATATAATTTTTTAGATGAAACACTTACTGATAAAAATCGTGGACAAATAAAACTCAATCAAGAAAAATTGATTGATGATTATAAATATCTACAAACATATGGTCAACCACTACATATTAGTCAGAAAGAGAAAGATGATATTAAAAATAAATATAGTAAAAAAAATAATCCAGATTTATTTAAATATAATAAAGTTAAAACAGGTTCAAGAGGTCACGCGTTTGTCACTGATGAGAATGTGTACGAAGATGAATTGAAGCGAGCAGAAAGTTGGTTAAAGAAAAACAATCCAAATCAAGATCCCACTCAAGAAGAAATCGAGGAACTAGCTAGACACCTAATTGTGGATGGTGAGACGAAGAAGTTAATCGATGATAAACTTAACAGGTATATGAATTCTAACGCCGTTGAAGATAAGGACGGTATGATGAATAAAATACAAATAGCCTCTGAGTTGGCTACATTCGGAGATGTTAAAGAATTAACTAAATATGAATTAAAATCTAAAGGCTTACTTAATGAATTAAAGGGGAGTCAAGAAGTACAAATAGTTCAAGATTATCTAAAGTTAGTTAGTGATCCAACCTCTCTGTTTGCTATTGAAGAAGGAGAGGAAACTGTTACATTGACTAACGGTAAGGTAGTTCCCAAATGGAGACATGAACAATATAAACAAAATTTAGCTTTAGCTAAAGCCAAGTATGCTGAATACGATAAGTGGTTAGATGAAAACAACCATATAGTAGAAAACTTAAAAGATAGCGAGTACAAGAACAATCTTATACAGAGAAACTACAATGATATGGATAAGTTTCTATTTAATATTGAAAGCCAATTCGGTCAAATAATTAATAAAGCAGAATATGGTGTGCAGAAGTTGGTTGGTGAAGGAATATTGGGTTTAAGTGAAACAGAATACATGCAACAACTTGATAATAACTTTTTGAATTATCAAGATATGCAACGAATATACCACGAACAATTTCAAAAGGATATTCAGTTTGAAGATGTTAAAGATTCGTTTACAATGGGTAAATACTTAGCTCAATTATTTGGAACGCAAATACCTATTCTTGCTACGTACGCTGTTCCATACGCAGGTGTAGCAACGGTTGGTTTTTCTGGTGCTGGTGAGAATTGGGCTAGAGTAGTTAGGGAAGATAGAGATACTGGATCTGATACTTCAACGAAGAAGAAGTTTTGGCAGAGTTTAGGATATGGCGCTGCTGAGGTTATACCAGATAAATTTATTACACTGCCACTCATGAAGAGAGCATTTAAAGGTGTGACTGGTGGTAGAGCAACAATGAACCCACTACTTGAAGGTGGTTTTAAAGAATACAATCGTAAACACTTTTTAAAAGATATTGTATATACACCGTTAGCTGAGATAGGTTCTGAGGGTTTAACTATAACTACGCAGAACATAATCACTGGAAGACCTTGGAATGAAAACTTAAATGAATCACTTTTTGGAGG
>CETC01032221.1_pt1 | contig 10432 bp, 8 predicted proteins | sample 326911 | NCBI WGS metagenome assembly CETC01 (sample SAMEA2622694, study PRJEB7988) | marine metagenome | isolation source: saline water (ENVO:00002010), including
AAAAGAGAGAACACTAACGGACAAATCCCGAAGTTCTATTCGTAAACCTGCCCTTGAGTTCTATTTGTGCAATATTCATAGGATTGGGATAATCTGAAACAATAAAAATACCAGTCTCAGCCGCATATCCCATAATTTTTGTATACGTTTCCCCTTGCTTCTCATAGAAAGGTAGAGGAGCATCATCAGGATCTGCTACACCACAAACAGTAGTAGCGTCTAACTCAGAAGGACTAAATACAAGAGCCTCAGCTCTTCGTCCTCTTGTAGATTTTTCAATTCTGTAAGTACCTGTATTATGGTGCTGTAAATGTAAAGTCCTAAGAGACAACACTCCTTCAACAACATTGTTTCTTTCATCCCTAATATACTGGGGAGAAAGCTCAACTGTGCTATTAAAAGAAGTTCCGAAAATAAACTTACGGTATTTACCAGAAGTAGTAAGATCCTCTGGTATAACAACCTGAACCTCACCATTAGCTATTGTAAGTGTATATTCAGAGAGGTTATAAACCTCACCTGCTCTAGATTCTCTAGAATCTCCAGTAGATATATACATAGTATCTGGGGCGGCGTTACCGTAAAACTTTACTTTTATAGTAGTATTACCGCCTGCGTATACAATAGACCCAGTAGCATGTGATCCACCGCCATCTGTCAAAGACTCATCAAAGGTAATCATATGATCTAATCTAGGAATTGCATTATTGTTCTCATAGAATTTTTGATAACCTAAGAAATATTTGTACTTATCTGTAGGCTGAGAAATGTCTTCTTGTCTACTAACAAAATAAATATCGTTGTCATAAGAAGTAACAGACATTAAATCTTCGTCGTAGATGTACCTAAAGAATGCGTTTTGAACAACGTCTGCTCCTTGGTATCTATTAGTATACATGTAAAGGAATTTTCGATTATCCTTATCAATCATACACAAAGAATCATATCCGGGAACAGCTGTTACATCTCCATAATTAGATGGAAGATAATTAGGGCAGTTAAGACTAACCTCAATAGCTTGATTAACCGTAACAGTTGCATCATTAAAATAAATATAGGCTCTCTTAGGTGCAAAGAAATAAATTTGAGATCCTAACAAAACGGGATCTACTAAAGGAGACGTAGAATAAAAAGCCGTTGGGCTTACTTCAGCCGTAAACGGAGTAATATTATTTTCCGAACCCTTTAAACTAAACTGAATATCTGAACCCGTATTAATAAATAAACTAGACGCAAAAGGAGTCATTGACTCTACTTCCGCGTACTTGTTAGTCGATAAACGAACATCAATAGGATCTGTATCAGCTACAACTCCGGGATTCTCAGCCCATAAGTCAGAAAAATCTCCTGTACGAGAAGAAAATACTGTATCTCCGGCAGATAAAAACAAGCGATCTCTAAAGAATGCCATGCTTTTAATAGCCGTTTGTTTTCCGCTTTTAAAAGCCTCAGGTCCGGGGTTTGTGTTTAAGTTCCCAGATCTACGCTCTTCAAGAGCCATGTTTTCAACAACGAAGTTTTCGATATTGTTGCCGTCAAAAGGTGTTGTACTATCTAGCTTAATTATTTTTGGAAAACGGTCTGGATCAAAAACCGAATACTCTTCTGGTGTTCGTATAAGAAGAGAATAGGGTGTTTCTGATACACTTTTAATTATGTAGTAACCCGGAACCTCGCCCGCATAAGAGTTTTGGACGTAGTAGATTTTTCCTTTTCCGTCAGAAAGATCTGTGTAAAGTTCTTTTAAAGTGTTTCCTACACGGTCTTCCATAAAAGTAGGCGGTTGATTAAACCTTGTATAGATTGTTTCGCTGCCTTCCTTTTCAACGGACCCATCACTTTCAAGTGTAGCTTCGTTAGATCTAGGTGGAAAGTTAAACTCAGAAAAATCAGCTAGCTGGTTTCCTAAGTATCTTCGGGTAGAGTCTGGATATTGCCAGTCTTGTACTGGAATATATTTAGCCAAAGGTCCACCATCATCGTCTGACCTAAGACCAAAATAAGCCTCCGTACTAGCAGCTTCTGTAGCGTATGAAGGTAAAACCGAAGTACCAGACAAAACCCCATTAGAACTACCGTCTCGAAGGCACGTAAATACTAAGGTGTAACTAGATCCATAGGTATTGTTTGTTATATTATCTGAGTCAATATAATCACTTAAAGAAGTTGGAATAGTTAAGCCTAAGTTAATAGATCCCGCAAAATCATAGGATATATTAAAAGGAAACGAACGGACATCATCATCAGCCGTACCGTCAGCCGCATCGTAAGCAGACTCCATATCTATAAGAATGGTAGCCGGGGCTGTATAATCACCATCGGTTGTAAAAGTAGCTGTCCAAGGGGCCGATCCACTAAGAACCGCTCTACTTGGTTCGAGATCTGTTCCGTTTATAATAAAACGGTCTAAGGTTTTAAAAGCCTTTTGTTTATCCTGATCGCTAATTATAAACTTAACCGACTCTGCTCCAGACCCATTTTCATCTGCTTGTATTTCTGTAACGCCTATATCACGTAAAGACGTAGGTATATCAAGCTGAACAGATTTATAAGTATCAGCATCGTCAACAAGAGAACTAAATTTAAGATTACCTGAACCACTTGCGTTATTTAAAAGATAAGGACTTAAGTCAGTTCCCGAGGGAACCGAAACAAAAACCTGATCATTCTTTACATAGAATTTACCATCTACGTAAATACTAGCTTGTCCTTCAGTGTCTACTGGAGTAGTCGTAAAATATACAAGCTTTCTTCCTTTGGTATCTTCGACGTAGTGGGTTTTAGCTCCACCACCAGCAGCCGAACTTGTATACGTATGAAATTCACCATCTAAGCCTACAGTACACCAAGCAGTTTGGTTTTCTGTAACAGCAGTTCCGTGTCTAGTGCCACCGCCTAAATCTCCGCCTCCAACAGCATCCTCTTCGGTCTCAAGCCGAACTCCGGCTGAAACCTCTCCAGCTGTAAACGTTTTTAATTTACTTGAGTATCCGGCCTTAACATGCTTATTATTAAAAAGCATCTGAGGACCTAGTGTAATAGACGTTAAAGAGTCATCCGCTGTTAACGTAGTATCACCGTTTTTATAAGTGAAATAGTTAAACATAGCGTCCGTATCGTGTCCAGATAAATTACACGCAATAAAGCCGGTCTTAGTGACCTTAAAAATTTGCATGTAATTGGATCTCTCTGTTGAAGTAGGCGATCCTACGCTAGCAGCATCCTTGAAATTAATAGCTATCAAATATCTTTGATTTTCAGCTATCTGAAACCAAAAGAATTTATAGTCGGCTGACGTAGTTCTATCGTTTAGGCTTAAAGCCCCGAAGTTTCTAGGATCAGAAGTAGGGTTTCCGTCTACTAGTACATTATCAATAGTAGTCATAGCCGAGTCATTATAACGCCTAATAAAATTAGTACCTGCTCTTTTTTCTACAGATCTTTCTAAAGTGACTAAAATGTTATCTAGATTTTGAGCCTCGTTAATAGCTCTTTTAGGAGGAGCTTGTCTGCCAACGCCACCAGATAACGTAGGGATCGCAATTCTATTATCAGCGCTAGGATATCTAGCATTTTTATTTAAAGTTGGCATTTACATTCCCTTATTAATTAGTTTTCCAGTAGCGAAATCTATCTGGATCTTGTCTAATTTGCCTGTCCGAAGCTTTATGAGCAGCTGTATTTAAGTTCAGTATGTTATACGCTTTCTTTCTAGTATCAGCACCCTTAGATTTAGCACCGTAATAAAGCTCTAATTGCGCAAGATAATTATCTACTGCTGCGTCGCCTTGAGTAAGCATCTGATATTGCCTAGCTGCTTGCATCATAATATCTTTTTGAACAGATGTAATAAGATCATCCCAAGCTACGCTCAAAATAATCTCAGCTGTATAAGTATCGGCCTTAAAAACATCTGTGCTGTCTGTTAGGTTGTAGAAGTAGGGTGTTCCACTTTCCCATCCTCTGGTTACAACTCTAGCGTATGTAACATCTTTATGTGTAGCTGACACGAGACTTATCATATTAGCAGATAAAATATCAGAAGGTAGCTCAATACGTCCATCACTGGCAATAGTATAGTCCCTAATAGTAATATTATCTGCAAGACCTCTTGCCTGTGCGTCTGTTGTCTTCTGGTTTAAAATAGATTCTGCAATAGATGTATCTACTCCAGAGTTCCCAGACAAGTCGCTTACAGGCGTTTCTCCGGAGAACAGAAGCATTTCATTTATCGCTTGGAGTTTTGTATAAGCTCCCATAGATTTCTCCTATATATAGTAAAACAAAAAAAGCCGGTCCCTGAGGTTGCCCTCAGAGACCGGACGAATGTGTGGACTTAACGCCATTGAATACCACTGGCGAGACTGAATCACCCCCTTTTTACGGAGATAATTAAAACCATAAAGGTCCCTTTCAGTCTAATTTATCAGGATACGTTCTGGTATTCGACGGCCATGTCAAGAAGTTCACGAGCCTGAGCACGGGAATCATCAGTAGTGCTACCACTGGCAACAGCTCCCATATCAACGGTCGAAACAACCGAAGCGCATTCAGGTCGAAGAACACCAGTACCGCTCATCATCGAAGCAACGGTAAACTGAGTATTACGACGCACATCGTCTACGGTGTCAACCTTAAGACCAGTCTTCTCAATAGAAGCAACAGCACCAGATTGCCAAATAAGAGCGCCAACGCCTAAACCGTCATGCTCGTCGTTAACAGCAGTACCATAAGTGGTATCACTGTTGTCGTGCGGAGCGTTGGAGTAGTTAAGGTTATAACGAGTTTCGCCAATGTTATAACCAGACTTAGTAGCATCCATATCAGGGAAGTTGTTAGCCTTGATAATGCGGCAACCCATGTACTCAAGAGAGTCAGCAAGGCCCATCATACCATTGCTAAGACCAGCACCAAGACCGCCAGCTTCAGCTACGCCACCAAACAGGGGACGACCAGCGCCACCAGCTAAGTCGGCAGCAGTTCTAGCAACGCCAAGAGCACGAATGTCATGGAAAGCCTGAGGCTTAACTGCACAGTAAACTCCAGTAGTAGGAGCGTTAATTTCCTGAAGGTGAACCATAAACTCTTCAATACATTCAAGAAGAGCAAGAGCTGCGGCAGCTCGGTCAGAGTCGCTAGCAGAAGTCAAACCTAAGTTTGCTAAAGCAGCCTTGCTTACAGTGTTCTCAGTAGCAGAGCTTAACGCTCCACCAACATGGAACAGAGGAGAAAGCTGAAGGCTGTTACGCCACTTAGAATTGGTTGCACTAGCTGCAAGTCGAGGATCGTTAGCTACGAGATCTTCGCATCCAGCGCGGACAATGTAACCACCGATTTGAAGATCTCTTGCGTTAGCAAGGGTCTGACCAACCTGTCGGGCTAGCTCCGAACGGAACTCCCATTGGCTAATCATCATATCGATGTTATCGACTTCAAAGTGCGAGGCAATGGGACGAGCATCGAGCATGACTTTGATAGTCTTCGATACATGGTCGTCAACATTACCGGTTAACTCTTCACCAGCACCCCAAGCAGTCTTAAGTGCAGCGGTTCCGGTGATTGGGAATTCCATAGTAGTACCGCTAGAAATAGAACGGCTTTCTACTAAAGGCTTAAACATACGATACTGGTCATAAGCACGAATTACTTCGCCAGACCAAATAGGAAGCCAAAGCTTATCAGTACCAGCTGAACCGCCACTAGTCTGCGACTTGTCGGCTTTCGCATTAAGCCCGTACATTGTATTAGTTGCGTAATCAATATTACCAATTGCTGTCATTTTATTAATCCTTAATTAAGTGCGTTTTTAAGTTTGCAAGTATATTTAAAGAACGTTTTTTAAACTAATCACGGTTATCCTTGCGGGCCGCTGATTTAGATTGATTCACTATGTCCTTAGAGTAGCTAGGCAATCGTCGTCCAATCAGTTTGTCTCATACGGTCTTCAACAGCGTTACGTAAGTTTTTATCATGAGGGTTTTTCATAAGATCTTCATAAGCAGCGTAGTATTCTGCTTTAGTAGAATAACCAGCTATTGTTTCTCTACCAGACGGATTTTGTGCTGGTTTGGTTGCCGAGCGCATTTCCGTACTTTGTGGTTGATTAGCTACAGCTGCATCGTACATAGAAGCAAGTCCTCTTAACGTAACTTCACTTGCGTTACTGGCCAAGCCAGCATTAATGTGGGCTCTTTGAGTCTCATCTAAATTATGAGCAGCCCAACCAAAAATTTTAGATAATCTTTCCGAGCTGCCTACAATATCAGCAGCAACAGCGTATTGCTCTTTCATCTTAGCCTTTTGGCCTTCAACAACAGCGTCAATAACAACATCCTCAACTCCTCTGGAGTTTAAAGAAGCTCGCTGTTCTTCACTGAGCAAACCTGTTTTCATAATCTCAGCAGTCATTGAACTTAAATCTTCTTTTGTAATTCCGACATTAGCCGCTTCTTCAACAAGATTTTCAGTAGTTTCATCCACATCTGGGACGCGAAGTTCATCGACTACAGCATCAGGACCCTCAAGAGATTCGGTGTTAGAAGCTTCTTTAACAACGGGCTCTTCTTTTGGAGCATGGAATTGTTTCTCTAGTTCCATATAGGACTGAGCAAAAGCTTCCATGTTTACTGTACCATCTTCGTTCTTAAACTTATCAGGTACATTGCCTAACGCTACAGATCCTTCAGCAGCCATACGAGCATTATACTCATTAGTACCAGGTTCAGGAGCTGGAGGAGTAACAGGTGCTTCGGTTTCAGTAGATTCAATATTCTGTGTGTTCTCTTCATTCATTTCACTTTACCTTTTTCATAAAAGCGCGAATACCGGGAAGAAACTGAGTTTCATATTCGGTATTAATAATAGTAGTTCCGGGAGACGCAGGACTTCCTAAAGCAGTCTCTTGCATAATACTTAAAAGTCTAGTTTCAATATCAGAGCTATCGTCAAGAACAGCTGCATGATCGTTAATAACGTTGTTAGAATTACCTACAGTTTGAGTATTAGCTACAGTGCTTACTGCATCATCAATACTAGCTGACTTTGAAATATCAGGAGTTGCATCGTTTGGACCCGCAGCAGCTTCTAAGACTACACTTCCTTCTCCATCAGCATCTGCAAATGTTCCAGAGGCAGTAAAAGATCCTGCGTGGCCGTTAGCATGAGCAATAGCTGTAAGAAGTTCGTTACCAATAACTCTTTGCTTAGCTTCTGTAGCGTCTAAATCAACGCTAACAGCAATGCAAGTTCCTAAAGCTGCAATAGTGTCTCCTAAAGTAACATCACTACCGTCATTATCTACGACAGAAGCTGAGGTTAAGACATCACCTGTAGCAATATCTCCATCATCATTGCTGTTTGTTAAAACATAAGTTCTAACTGTGCCTTTTTTATCAGTAATAGTGTAGTAATCTTTAGGATCAAAGTTAGATGCTGTGGTATCGTCTCTATCTTTTAGTGTAATAGTTAGTTTGACAATACCCATTTGAGCATCAGTAACTTGATCGCCAGACCCATCCCTATGTAATGTAAAAGCCATTATTATTTCCTTTTTCGTTTTCCACCCGCGCCTTGTCGGGCTCTATTTTTAGACATAGATTCCATAACCATACCGCCCCGTTTCGTGTGCGAGAGATCTTTGTTATCGCCGTTTCCATAAGTTCCACGACGACGATTTTCTTGATTTAATTCAGAACGGTACTTACGACGCGATGCAGTTTTGTGATACTTAGTATCGTATTTCTTTTTCTTATCCCGCGCCGCTTTATTTTTTCTATAATACCGAGCGCTTTTACTAAGAGTCACATTGGACCTCCTTGTACAGGAGCCGCTCCACCTGCCATAACTTGCTCTAGAACTTCAGGAGCCATCTGTTGAACTGCTTGACCAGCAGCCTGACCAACACCTTGAGCTACTCCTTGACTAGCTGCTCCAGTAATGTCTTGTTGAGCCTGCTGAGCCATCATTTCTTGTTGTTCCTTTGCAATATCTTCAGGACTCTTAACCCAATTAACTGGGTCAAACCCTAAAGCTGAGATTAATGCTCGTCCATACTCATCAAATTTAAAATGTTGTATGGCTTGTTCTGGAAGGTTTCTAACCATTTCTCCCATTTGCATAAGCTTTTGTAATTCAGTATCCCGGCTTAAGGCTTGAAGTCCAGTAATGATATCAAAAGTTAACCTACCTTGTTCATCAAAGAAATCAGAAGCTAATCTAGTATCAATTTCTTCGGACTCAACCATAAGAAATACAGTTCTTTTAATCAACGGAACCAAAAGATCTCGTGCGATAGAGCTAAAAGCTCCACCTAAGACCTGTTCTAGTTCTTGGCCAATCATTCGAACTTCAGTTGCAGTAACTCTTTCTGCGTTTCTAATAGAGCCTCTGTTCATTAAAAAGGCTTCACCAATTTCTCGGCGCATCATTTCAACGCTATTCTGAGTCTGTTGAATCTGAGGATTCATTGTCTGAGCAGGAGAAAGAACATATAAATCTTCTTGCCTAGCAGCCACCCATTCGCCATTCTGAGCTGACGCTAAATCAGTCAGTTCTGTAACTCCCGTAGGAGATACACCCATAAAGAACGTAGAAGAAGCTGCCATTCCCTGAATCAAACTTTCTGTATAAGCTTCCAGTGTTTTAAGATCTCCGTAGATTTCTTCACACTTAGCTCTACCATAGTTTTCACTTACAACAGAATTCCATCGTAATACAGCATAAGGAAAGACATCATAGATGCCTTCATCTATTGCGTTTCCCTCATAGTCTTCTTTGTAACCGTGCCATTTTCCTGCTTCATCTAAAACATAACGACAAAAGATGGTTTTAAAACCGTTCCTATTCCATATACCGTGTCCCCAAGTTTCTTGGGAATTAGTAGGCAGCGGAGTTTCATCAGGAACAAACTCAAGATGTATAAATTCAATAAGATCACCTACAACATCTCTAATTGCTACATAGTGATCAAATCGAAGACATCTAAGAGTAAAATCTTCTTCTAGTTTAACAGCCACATCTCCAACAACAATAAGGCTTTGAAGAGCTTGAAAGAAAGCTTCGCGGATGTTTTTGCTACGCATTTTTTCATATACCTGCATAGATAAAGCGTTTAAAAGATTGCTTGTATCTACCTCTGGCTCAACACCTGTTTTCAACCCAAACGTAAAAAACGGAAGATCGTTTAAAGGTATAAGCGCAGACAGCATTCTTGAAGCTAATGCAGTAACACCACGAGAGCCTACAGAAGAGAAGGGCTGAGCAAGTTCATACTCTTCTGACCAATTTTCAGGAGGCATTAAACTCGGAATTGTCAGCATAGCGCATTCTCTAGCCCTATCTAACTTAGATCGTCGTCTTGAATCTAGCTCAGAAAAACGGTCAGCAATAGTGCCTTCGAGTTCGCTAGCTAAATTCATTTCGGTCTACCTCCAGCTTTTCCACCAGATGTCTTTGTCTTACCTTGCCCGGGTATTCGAGAAGGCTTTCCGCCACCCTTACTACCTCGGCCTTTACCAGCTCCACCCATTCCAGTATTACCTTCGTTTCCACTTGCTGTAGTTCCGTCTGGTAGTCTATAAGGACCAGTAGCGCCGGGAGTATTCTTGGCAAGGCTTCCAAAGAAGTCCATTACAATATCTTTATCTTCACCTTTACCTGCCGCATCCAAAGCACTTATCTCATCTGTAACAGCTCGTTCAAGATCAGATAAAGCTTCTTCTTCTTTAGAACGTAGTCTTTCTTGTTTTTGCATTTCAGCCTTAGCTCGCGCAACTCTTTTATCTTCCATCTCATGCATAAGAGCCATCTGACGCTCTTCTTGTTCTGCCATAAAGGCTCGTTCATCTAGTTGTAATTGACGGTACTGTTCTTCAGTCATACCACCTTCGATTGTAGGTCCGCCGCCCATAACTATCTCCTAAGTAGGCCTACCTTCTGTAAAAGAAATCTTAGGCACTTTTCGTTTTTTAGGCGCGCTTCTAAACGAGCCAATGTTTTTCATAAAGTTTTCATCTAATTCTCTTAGTTGAAGTTGAATTTCTTGAGACGATTCCGCTATTTCTTCTGAGGCTATTTTTCTTCGCTTTTGTTGTCCAGCTAGAGTAGCTCTCTGAGATTCTAAAGCAGATGTTCTTCTAGATTCATCTTCGGCACTAGCTAATCTATTAGCGGCTTCTATACTTTGTACGCCTGATAAAGCATAAAACTCTCTTAAACTTTCTAGTTGTTCGCCAGTGTAATCTCTTACGTTTTCCCAAGAAGTTCTACGACGATACATACCCGAAGATCCTGGATAGTTTGGATTGTGTCCGCCTGGAGGCGGTATTACTTCATCGCCAACCTCCCATAGATTTAATGAAGCTAAATCTTCATAAGACATTCCTGTCATATCAGACATCACCATATCCATAATATCGCGTTGACCTACTTGAGC
>CETC01047245.1_pt1 | contig 10427 bp, 15 predicted proteins | sample 326911 | NCBI WGS metagenome assembly CETC01 (sample SAMEA2622694, study PRJEB7988) | marine metagenome | isolation source: saline water (ENVO:00002010), including
AACTAAAACACAATTAGCAGTAGGAGCAGATGGATCAACATTAGTAGCAGACTCAACAGCACCTGGAGGATTAGCTTGGTCTGCAGCCTCTCAGCCAGACTTTGTAGGTGTGGGAACTTCAGCGTCTAAAAATCTTAATTATACATTACCGTGGATTGGATGGACTGAAACAAGCTTATCTTCTTCAACTATAACTCCTGCGCTGTATAAAGCATCATGTACGACAACTGTTGGTGCATTATCAGCTCGAATGGGTCCAGTATTTGACACGTCTGTGTCATCATTTAATTTATGCTGGGATAATGTATTTACCAAAATAACCGTTGATTGGTGGATGGCCGCTAATACAGGTGGAGGAGATAGTCAGTATGGATTAAGTGGGGATGTTAGTTCTGGCTATACCAGAACTGATGTTAACGAGGAGGGGTGTTATTTTTTCTGGGATACTGGAACTACATTATCTATAGTTACCGCAGATGGTGCGGCTAACACAACTACAGCCTTGGTTGGTCCTCCTACTATTAATCAAATACAAAATTATAGAATAGAACATACAACAGGAGTAGATACTAAATTTTATATTAACGGGTCATTAGTTGGTACACATACGACAAACCTACCTTCATCGGCTAGCACAGATATAATATATTTTGGAGGAGGGCTAGATGATAATGGTTCTGGAACAGACGTTCTCTATATGGGTCCTGTTGCGGTTAGCATAGAAACTTAAATAACTTAACAACATAAAATATGGCATTAATAGAAGACCAAGCATTGCCGACTACAATAGAAGAAGTAAATCAAGCTACGTTTAAACCAGATATAAACCAAGTAGCATCACCTTTTGCTGACTTTTATTCAAAGGCACAGACAGGTACTGTACTCCCAATGGGAGGAATCACTCCATTCAGTGAGTTTAATAAAGCGTTGCCACCAGGGCAGCCAGGAGAATTCTTTATAGGAGGAGAAAAAGTTACACCACCTACAGCATCTGCTGAAATGGTAACTACTGCACCAACAGTAGCACCAACTGTGACAGATACTACGCCAGCATTTGACGTGACAGGGTTTTTAGAAAGCATGATTCCGTCAGTTGATTCAGGTGCATTTTCAAGTGCATTAGAACAACAGCTAGCAACGCTAGGAGAAACAGAAGAGTTTTTAACAGGAGAGATAGCAAAAGAAACTGAGCGTAGAGAGTCTGATATTCAAAAAGAGTTAAGCATACAAGCAGAGTCTTTAGCAGCAGCATATGCGCCTAGATACGACGAGATACAACAAGGATTACAAAGAGCACAAGAGTCTGCAGCATTTGGGGCAGCGGCAGCTGGTTCAGTAAGAGGAAGTAGAGCAGCACAAAAACAAGTTGATCTAGCACAACAAGCTTCTAAAGCAGAACAAGCTTTGGCTGCAGAACAAGGTATGCAATTAAGATTAATTGAAGCAGAGTTAAGAGGAGAATCAGATGCTGTACTTGATGGGTTAAGAGATAGAATGTCAGCATTAAGTTCAGCAAGACAACAAGTCCAAGTGCAACTACAATTAGCAGAAGAAGAATTGTTAGCAACTCAAGCAGCTATAGCAGCTGAGGTACAAGAACAGCAGTTCCAATTACTACTAGATTCACTTGACGCACAAGGATTAACTATCGATCCATTTACAGGACAAACAGTAACAACCTTAGAAGGAGAAAGAATAAAATCAAATGCAGCATTAACGGATGCACAAACAGCAGAAATATATATGCAGTTACAACAACCTGACTTAGACATTAAATATTTTAGTGATGAAATAGGGAACACATATGCCAACGTGTTTGACGCTAAGACAGGAACGCTAGAAACTGTAGAGCTAGGAAGACTTAGTGCAGCACAGAAGTGGGCTATAGAAGCTTTGAATGCGCCAGTAGTAGCAGGTTATGCAGGAACATCTGGTGGAACTTCAGCTACGCCAACTGTAACAACAGCCGGAGCAGCTAGTCCAACAACGTTTAGCGAAGCTGATATTGCAACAGCATTATTGCAACAAGGGATGTCACCTATAGAATTTATATCAGGAGGAACTTTAACAGAACTAAAAGACAAAGGGTTTAGTAATGAGCAAATAAATAATATAGCTAAAGAAATGTACACACAGTTTGAAACTCAGCCATCATTTATGGAAACGCTAGGTGGGGTAGCTTCTACTGGGCTACAATCTTTAGCAACACCAGCAGGTATTCCGTTATTTTAACTTAACAACAAATGACAGTATTAGATGACGCATTGGCTAGTTTAAATGTTAGCAAGCCAAAAACTACAACAACAATAACAACAGCGCCGGTAAGCACAGGTAGTAAACTTGATATGGCATTAGGTTCTATAAGTGCCCCAACTGTAACAGCATTACCAACAGCCCCATCTACTAAGAAGATCTTTTCAGGTGGTGCTATTATGGATTTGATAGATGTTCTTACTATACCGCAGTATGTTTTAACTGGTGCGTTATCAAAAGACTTTACTGTTAAGGAAGCATTAGATCAAAGAATAACACCGTCACAACTGTTAGATGTTGGAGGTTTAACAGGGTTTGCAATAGATGTAGTATCAGATCCGCTATCTTATGTTGGGGTTGGTGTACTTACAAAGGCAGGAAAAGAATTGGCTAAGGTTGGAAAAGGAGCACAAACATTGGGAGGAGCAGCAGTTAAAGGACAACGAGCGTTGGTCGGAGCAGGCATACCATTCACAGACATAGCAGTTCCTTTAGTAAAAGGCGAACAAGTATTAACAGGCTTAACAAAAGCAGGAGAAGCATTTAAGTCTCTACCTGTAGGTGCAAAGAATGTAGGTAAAGTTTTAGAAGAAACGTTTGGTCTTTTACCAGCTACCGGTAAGGCAACTATAACTGGTATAGAAGAAGTGGCTAAACGTAATAGCGAGTTAAGAGCATTAACTAAACAGTTTACTAGAACTAAACGTGTAATAGATGCTTTAAATATAGAGAAAGTACTTCCTATAAAGAAGTCGTTAGACAATCTGTTAAAGGCAGGTGCTGTAACTTCAGACGACGTGTTAAAGTTCGCAGATAATGCAAGGCTTCTAGCAAGTGGTGCAACTAAAGGGTTTAATAAGTTGCCGGCAGAACTATCTAAAGTATTTGACAATTTCACACCAATAATAAAAGAAGCCAAGACCGCTATAACAAAAGTGCTACCAGAAGAACTAGCACAGAAAGGTTTTACTAACATTCCTTTAGCTGCTAAGAAAGCATCTACGGATGTATCAGTAGGGGCTAAGATCTTAGGATCTAAAGAAGCGTTAGAAAAATTTGCTGAGTTCTCTAAGATAGGTGGACGAGTTGCAAGGACAACAAAGACTGCAGGTGAATTAATAGAGACAGGAGCTAAGATAGAAAACGTAGCAGGGAAATGGTTTGATGTAGATACAGCAACAAAGATTAAAGCTTTAAATAAAAGAGAAGACTTTTTAAAGATGGAGATTAGAGAGCTAAAGAAAGACGGAGCTCCTATTAATAGCGTAAGGGCAGCGCAAACTAAACTAGATAGTTTACAGGTAGAAAGACAAGCACTGGAAGCTAAAGGGATGGACCGTACAGGAGCTAGTTCAGTAGAGGTAAATACAGCGTTAAAGAAGATAGGCCAAGAGCCAGTGTTTAAAGAGGACGTATTCGAAGAAGCCTTTGCTACGTTATCAGGAGCACAAAAGGTTAGAGCAAGAACAGAGGTGATAAATGCAGTTAAAGATAATCCTAAACTTGTAACTCCTTATGAAGGAAAGATTGTACCTAAAGGATTGGTTAAGGTTAACATACCTGAACTAAAAGGTTATGCAGCTACGCCTGACGTAGCACAAGCTTTAGAGAAAACATATTTTAGTTATAGTAAACTAGGTCCATTACAGGATGCGTTAAGAGTTTGGAACAAAGCACAGAATGCATTGAAAGGAACACTTACATATATTAACCCGGCATTCCATAGTAGAAATGCAGTCTCTAATATATGGCTAGCTTTACAAGGTGGACTACGAAGTCCATCAAGTGTTGTGAAGGGGTACAGCATAATGAACAGAGTAGGAAAGCTTAGAGCAAAAGGATTAACAGGTGACAAGTTGTACAAGGCATTGGGGGCAGACGGGAAACTGTTTAAAGAGTTTGTTGATGAAGCACTTGGTGGAACAGGACAATTTGCAGGAGATATAGAGAAGACTTTAAAGGGACAGCCATGGGTGTTTGAACTCGGTGGTAAAGCTGGTAACTTTGTAGAAGATTCTGGGAAGATGGCTTTATATGCTGACCTAAGGAAGCAAGGCTTTACAAAAGAAGCAGCAGCTATGGAAGTTAGAAAGTTCTTGTTTGATTATGGAGACTTAACTGACGTAGAAAGAGTGTTGTTTAAAAGTGTAGTACCGTTCTATGCATGGATGAGAAACAATCTGCCAATGCAGTTAGCTATGCTTATTCAAAAGCCTGGTACTGTTTCAGTAGTAGGTAAAGCAAAGACAGCAATAGAAGATATGGTAGAAGGAGAACCAATGAACGAAGAGCTGTTACCTGACTGGATGAGAGAAGGATTTAATATATACCTAGGAGAAAACCCAGAAGGTTTAAAGAACTACATGGCGCTACAAGGTTGGCTGCCATCCATAGATGTGTCTAAAGTATTTAGGCCAGGAGAAATACTGATGGAAGGACTAAGTCCATTAATCAAAACTCCTATAGAGATCTTTACTAACTACGATTTCTTTTACGAGAAACCTATACAAGAGTTCGAAGGTGAGCGACGAAAAGTATTTGGACTAGATGTCCCAGTGTTATCTACTCCACAAGGTAGAAAACTACTAGACTTAGTAAGGCCAGTTAAAGACTTTGAAAGAGTGCTAGGTCTGTCAGAGTTTGGAGCACCACAAGATCTGCCTAGTAGACTTGCTAGGTTTGCAGGAGGTCTGAACATAAAAGGTTATGACGAACAAAAGCAGATAGATATATTAGACTTCTTAACTGATAAAGAGATTAGTAAAGCCAAGAGTGCACAAAGAAGTGCAGAGAAGAGAGGTGATGAAGCAACAGTGCAAGAGATACAAACTATAATAGATCAATTAGAAGCAGGTATTATTAAACCTAAACTATGATTAAAGTTATAGCTGATTATATAGACTATGATACGGCTAAGGTCTGGGACCAGGGTGACACTAAATCATGTACTGCACATGCATTCTTTACGTTACTAGCAGAACACATACAGCAGGACACAGGTAAAGAACTGGAGTTTGACTTCCTAGAACACTTCGAATATATAGAAAGGTACAGAGAAGCTTCTAAATTTACTTGGAAAGACAGAGTCATCAAGAAGTCTAGACTAGAATCACTATGTGTGCTGGCTGAGAACATAGGGTTCCTAACTAAAACAGGGGAAAGAGTTAAAATAAAAAAGCACAAGCGAGTATCATTCCTTAAAAACTTTAACTTTCTATGCAAAACCATACAGACTTATGGGCCTTTAGTGTTAGTAGTTTATCAATACAAGGGACACAAACTAAACCCGAAAAACACAGACGTAATAGAGCCCGTGAAAGCAGGAGCAAAAAAGAAAAAAATAAAACATGCAATGATGATACGAGGATTTGATAAACAGTCACAGTTAATTAAGTTTCAAAACTCATGGGGGGAAGACGACTCAGTTAAGTACATGCCGTTCGATGTGTACAAAGAGTTAGTTGATAGCGCTTACATAATTGAAGGCGTACATATAGTTGATAAACCAAAACAATAATGATTACATGTAGTGTACAAAATTCAGGAATTTTTAATGGAGTATGGATTCAGAAACGTCCAAGGATAACACAGTACTTTGGAGAGAACCCACAAATATATTCTAAGTTTAAAATGAAAGGACATAACGGACTAGACTATGGAGTACCAGTAGGTACTAAAGTCTTTGCCCCTATGGACGGGATAGTAAAAGTAAAAGACTCAGGCGTACAAGGATACGGGTTGCATGTTAAGATACGTAACTCTTTTAAAGCAGCAGAGATGGTAGTTGCGCATCTAAGCCGAGCAAGTGTGGCAAGTGGTGGCAAAGTCAATGCGGGAGACTTAATCGGTTACAGCGGGAACACAGGCTTTTCTACAGGCCCACATGTTCACGAAGGGTTTCGATTATTAAAGCCAACAGACGGAGACATATATACGTGGCCAGTTTTAAACTACGAAAATGGTTACCTAGGTTATATAGATTACATAGACTGGGTAGTAACATGGAAAGGAACACTAGTACAAAATACTTTATAATTTAATAACAATATAAATATGGATGAAGCAACAAAACAAAAGATCATGGAGTTAATACCACTTCTTGATAACGAGTTGTTAAACAACCTACTTAATGACGATGCTTATGCAGCAGACTTTGGGTACAGAGTTAGATGGAATTTAATTACTGACGATGAGCTTGTTTTCGTTAATCAGTTAGCTGATAAGTTAGCAACGCTTAAAAACTAATCTATAATTTAACCAAATTATTATGGCTAAACACAAAGTAAAACCAATATGGAAAAGTAAAACCATGTGGTTTAACGTGATCACTTTAATACTAGCAGTGCTAGAAGTAATCAGCGGAGTCTACCTGATAGATTCAAAAGTGTTAATGTTAATTAACGGGCTTGGTAATATAGCACTTCGGTTTTTAACTAAGACTAAAGTTGTCTTATAGTAAAATAAAATAGTACTGCTTGTCATTGTGTATTCTTTGACTAGGTATACTAAGTATGCTATACAATTAAATTAACAAGGAAGGGAATAAATTTTTTTCTTAGAATGAGGCACAGAAAGCACTGGTCACTAGTTAATCCCTCAATCTCACGGAATACGGATTACAACAATATCAGTGCTTTTTGTGTGTCTAATAAAACTTATTTTTAAAACGAACAGTGTAACGCTTTGGAGAGTTTAACGCTTTTGTTTTTTGTTTACGCCATTCAAGTTCTTCTTTAGCTATGTTGTCTCCTCTTTTAGCAGCACGTTCTAGTATTTGTTTATAGCTTAAAGGCTTAGGTGTTAGTGGTCTTTTAACGTAGGGGTTTGTTGACATTTTTTATTTGGTTTTTTGGAATTAGTAGCGATAAGGTAGTAATCACAAAACATAATAGCGTCGAGGATGTGTTCGCTATCAATCTCGGGATAAAGGTTTTTATAATGTTTAGCTATGTCGTCTTTCCTTGCGTTGCCTTTTCCAAGAACAACTTTCTTACAGGTTGCGTCTTGTACTTCGATAGTGAGGATATCTTTGTATTCAGCAGCAGCTTCGATCACGCCAATCATTTTACCATGTGACATTATTACATTGTAATGTCTGGTCGGATAAGGAATTAGTATCAGGTCAGGCTGCCATAAGTTCATCAAGTGTTTCACGTAGGTCTGTAAACCTAGAAGGCTTTTTTTATATTCGTATTCTTCAGTGAACTCTAGTTCTTTATCGATCATTACTGCGACTCCACAGGTAACACCTAGATCTATGGCAAGTATTGTTAGCATAAGTTTTTAAAATGTAACTGATATTATATTAAGCCAAAGAGTCTCTAATCCATAGAAGATTCTTATAAGTACTTCTAGGACAGCAAGAACTGCAATAACTTTAACAAAAAAAATGAGTGCGTTTTTCATAGTGGTTTTATTTAAATGCTTCTGAGTATTTTTTAACTTCAAGTAATTCTTCTATTGTATATCCAGGTTCAACGCCCTGTCTTTGAAGAATCAAATCTTTATATCCGCTGTAGTTAACAGCCCAGGCATGATCACCAATTACTTTCTGGTTAGCCCTAGCTTTCTTAATGTCAGCTTTTGGTACCTTTGACCAGTCAACCTGGCTAGGCGGAATCTTGTACAGGTAATCAGGTTCTGGTTCCTGACTAGGCAAGATGTGATTAGTGTATAAGTCTTGCCATCTTTCGTAAGTCTTATGCAAATTAAATCCAATGTCCCCACAAAGAAATTCTTTTTCGTTTACTCTATGTAGTGTGAACTCAAACATGCGTCCGTTCCCACGTTCCATATAAAACAACTTTCCTTTGTCTTGGTTCAACGCGTCCATGTAGATAGCTAGTTGTTTCAAATAAGATTCCCTAGCTTTGCCCTTTTCTAGTTCCTTTATTTGGTGGTATCCATAAAAAGTTTTCACTTCTATGGGATAGCCATCTACATGTAGCGCATCTATATATCCAGAGATAGGAACTCCTAACCTATCCATCCGTATTCGTATTTGGTCCTCGTGTTTCTGCACCATACCAGCTGCAGTCCATTGCTCTACTAAAGCTTCTTCCATCATCTTCCCTGCGTTCATTAACACTTGAGCCTCAGCTCTTATAGGGTTGGTTGCTTCAGTCCCTTTCCATCTGTGATAGATTTCAAAGAGCATTGTCTCTGACTCACTAGCCCAGAAGGTATCCTTCTTCTTGTCTCTTTCCCTTGGTTTCTCAAGGATCTTTCTCGTTTGATTAATCAAGCTCATATAAATTTTGTATTATTTTTGCAAGTCTTTTAGCTTCCTCTATGTTCTTTGCACTCGGTGGTTTAACTTCGCTCTTCCCTCCACCATACTTTTTCATATAAGCATTGTACGCTTCTTCATCTCCTGCAATGTCGTGTATTGATAAATGATTAAATCCTTTCATTGCTATAGGGTTAAATATTAATGTCTAAGTTGTAACAATAGGTCGTCTACTCCTACTACCAAGATCAGGTACAAAACTATTATTATCTGAAACGCTCTCCATAAATATGTTCTCATGCTATTGTTGGTTAAGATGTTTACAATTATCTTCTGCTACTTCTGCGTACGGGTAGTCAAACTCTTTCTGGAACTTTTCTATATCTCTAGTTAAACCAATCGTGGCACAACCAAAACTACAAAAGTAATCTGAGTTGGTTAGTTGCTTATTACACGTTCTACATTTGGGCATATTATGTTTGGTTAATGTTCGTAAACATTGTATACACTATGTTATTTGGTGTCAATACTTTTTTCCACAACTATCAATCCGTGTTCTGCAAATACCTTCCTGATCATCTCTTCGTTGTGAGGAGCTATTCCTGATTTGTCGTGTGCCCATCTCCATATCTGTGCACGCTTCTTGTTTATTAATCTTCCTAGTGATGCTTGCGTCATCCTGTTGCGATAAATTGTTTCGCCTATGTCTATCATATCTTTGGGGTTATTTGTTTCTCCATTAAATTAGTTTGTTTCCTTGCCGATATAAACTTATTTGTTAAGTAATTATATTTAACTTCGGCCAAGTCACGTTCTGTCATAGCTTGAATTACTAGTGCTTCCTTGTCCACAGCGTCCAATTCTGCATCGATTTTACGCTCTGTCGCGGTTTTTTTTGTCGAACTTAGAGTAAGGCTCATTAATTTCTTTTTGTGCTCTAATTTCGCATTTAAATAGCTTCGGTTTAAAATAGCATGTTGCTCTTCGGCGTATGCCATCCATGCTGGTAGTCGCTCAAGCAGTAAGCTCACATCCCAAGTCTCCACCTTCTGGACTAGATTTTTCAGCGTTTCGTTTTGCGAGTTCTGATTTGTTGATTGTGATTTCTCCATTGTGAATTAAGTTGTGGCACCGTAGGCATACCAGGATACAATTGTTTGGGTCATCCCATAAGTCTGGTCTTGCACCCCGACTCTGTAGGTGATGAGCACAGCATGCGTTGTCTTCAAAGTATCTTTTACATATCTGACAGTTGTTGTTCTCTCTTTCTCTCACTGCGCTATGCAGCTTCTTCATGTTCTTCTTCGCCATTTTAGAAAGGCAAATCATCTTCTGGCATCACAAAGTCTTGAGCAGTTATGTTTTGCCCAGTCCCTTCTAGCTTAGATACTCTTGCTTCTAGTTCCGCTACTCTAGCAATCAGTAGATCAAGTCTGCTAGGCACCTTAAACTTTTTGTACATCTTCCCATTATACTCTTCTTCAAATAGCTCTACTTCCTTTGTGTCTCCTGCCTTCCAGTTCATCATCTCCTCGTTACCAAACCCGTTATACCAAGTTCCATCTACTGAAATACTAGCTGCGATGTAAGGCTTGTTTGTCCTGGCAGACACCTTTCTTTCTACCTTCACGTGTTGTAATACTACTTGAGTCATAGTTTGTTTTTATTAATTTTCTTTAGTATACTTTGTTTATATCTCTAGGTCAAGTTTATTAAAGTTTTTTGCAGTCAATTAAAACTACCTTGTTGTCGGAGCCATACACATGACAACCATATTTGTCTATTTTTTCCCATATCTCACAGGCTGTTTCTCCTGAGTAGAGTGCCTTAATAGTTTTGCCTTGGCCGTCGTCAAACGTAAACATATATTCGTTCATGTTGTTTTTGTTATGTATATTAATAACTTCCGTAGTTTAATTTATCATTTAGTTCTTGTTCTACTTCG
>CETC01023013.1_pt1 | contig 10423 bp, 14 predicted proteins | sample 326911 | NCBI WGS metagenome assembly CETC01 (sample SAMEA2622694, study PRJEB7988) | marine metagenome | isolation source: saline water (ENVO:00002010), including
AAAGATATTTGCTCACCTAAAATAAGATGAGTTATATAAAGCAATATTGTCCATATAGAACAAGATACGAATTATTACAATGGGCGAAAACTCGGTATCCTTCAACCAAGTTTGATAGTAAGTGGTCTAAGAAAAGACTGTTCGCGCTATACTACAATACTAAATGAAGGTGGCGTAAGCCATCTACTCGCAGGTGTATACAATCCTCCTTTCATCCGTGTCTTGTTCGCGTGTATGCACCTGCAAATAATTATTGAGAGAGTTACGGCTAAAACCACCATTCGTTAATGTCCGTATCGTAGCATTGTAAGGCACGTTACATTGTAATAGATGCATTTGCTATCTAGACTAAGCGTGGTCTCTCTCAAATCATTAAAACTATGTACCTCATAGTTATAGGTGATGGATTTCCATTCTAAAGATATTGACAGGCGAGTAGTTAACAAAGCTGAGCGGTGAAAGCCCGAGGAAATACAAGATAGTCTGTAAAACATAATGCTCTTGTAACTTAACTACTAACGAGGGTCAAGCCACCTAAACTTTTAATTAAACAGATAAACAAGATAACGATAACGTAAGGAGTCATGTTATGGCAAACACAAATGTAATAACAATAGAAAGTAATATACCAATACCAGAATCAAGATGGTTAGGGAATTCAGATAAATATGGGTTTGTAAATAATTTAAATGTAAGTGATAGTTTTTACATAAATGGAAATACTCCAGATTATAAACCACAAAATGTTAAGGCTCATATTTACAAGTTAAATGCTAGTACTAATAAAAAATATACAATTAGAACTATTGAAGGAACATCAGCAAATCCTGTCGCAATAAGAGTTTGGAGAACAGCTTAATTTAACAGATAATAAGATAACGATAAAATAAAGGAGCCTATATTATGGCAAATGCAACAAGTGCACCTAGCGGTGAAAGAGTAGTAAGTATAAGTGAAAATGGTAGCTGGTCTACTAAAACAATCGTAGCAAATACTATTGGCGAACTAAGAATAGCATTAGATATACCTAATGAAGCTACAGTTAATGTTCAAGACCAATTGTATACAGATAATTCATCTGTTATGCCAGCTAACGAGTTAAATGATGATGGTTCAACACGACCATTGTGTATTGGCTGGGTAGCTAACAATAAAACAGGAGGCATAAAATAGTGTATCCTGACAAGTAAATAATAATTAAGGGGGGCAATAAGCCAAGTAGTTCTAGTGGATATAGGTGGTGTTTACCGAACACAGAAACTAGACATAGACATCGGTGAGTCCCCCTTATAAAATAAAGGAGAATTATGAATTTGTTATTAGATTTTAACTCAAATCCAGCAATCAATAAAAATATTGTAGAATGCAGTAAATCTCCTGTGGAATTTACAGAAACAGGAGCACGCATTAAGTTTATTAGACCACCGCGTTATGATTCATCAGATTATCCATTGTGGAAAGACATTCAAAACATAGATACATTGTGGGATACTATAAATGCAGAAGAATTTGCAAATGTTACAGGCATGCGTGATATTGTAGCGTTTAAAGAAACATTAGAAACATTAAATACATGGCTTTATGATGCTTTTCAAATAAAAGATAAAATTGATGTTACTAAATCATATGCTTGGAAAAAAGGTTGTTATGATATCGTTAAGCACGCTATTATGTCTTCTCAAATGTTTCATAAAAGACCAGCAGGTATGTCTAGTTTATTTAACAGAATACAAGATAATAGATGGTTGTATGACCAACTACAAAGACAAATAAAAAATCTTGATAATTATCGTGAAAAAGCTAAGGCAGCAGAAATATCACTTGATAGTAACCTTGATAGTATTATTGAAAGCCAAAGATTAGCTTATGATAATATTATAGAAAGCACAAATCAAGCTAATGCTATGTCTGATTATTATAAAGTATATAATTACATTGAACCAGCAGATAACTACATTGATATCAAATTATATACAATTGTGCATTGCAAAGCAAAGGATATGACTATCATTAACAACAGAAACGAAGAAATATGTAAAATGAAAGTTTCTGAATGTTATCTTAAGTTCCATAGACCATTGTATAAAGCATTAAATGGTGGAACAAAATATCCAATACATTACCTTGCATCTGTTGTAGACGGAAAACATCCTTATATTAATGCAATTCCATATAGAAGAATATCTCATCCAAGCATAGATAAGTATGCATGGAATACATTATGCTTATCTAGTTATACTGATGATATTGAAAGCTCATTATATAAAAACGATTTTATGTCTTTTGTAATGGGTATTATGAATTGGAATAATATTTACAATAAGGATGCAACTAATCCATATGCAACAATAACACAAGTAATGGCTTATGGTACATTCCCAGATGCTAAAAATGAAGATGAAGTACGTAGATTAAAAACAGTTCTTAGTATAAATCAAAATGATTTGTTTAGCGCTAGATATCACAAGCATGTAATAACAGAACTTGATAGCGTTCAAAGAGATTGGAACGAAAGAATACATAAAAACTATTCTCCGTACGCACGATTCATTATTGAAGAATATGATAGTAAAAATTGTCCAACGCGTGAAAGTTGCATAGGATATCAAAATCTTAAAGCATATTTTGAATCAGATGCTCAATACATGATAGAAGAAATCCTAGGTAATTTCTTTATTAATGAGAATAGCAGTAAGTATGATGTAGATTTTGATTTTCAAGAGTTAGAATCATTAATAATGATGCTGAATGATTCTGTAAGACATGAAAATCTATGGGATTTAGTAGTAAATAGAAGGTATTCAGATGAAACTGACTATTGGAATACAGCACCAGAGCCAACAGATAATAACCCAGATATTGCAGCGATGCAAGCTAAGATATCGCAATGGGAACAACAATTAGCAGCCTCAGGAGGTATAAATGAGTAGACCTAACTTTATTATTAAAGAAAAAGCATGGAACACTATGCAACAGTATGCAGCAATTGCATATGACAAAGATAAAAATGAAATATCTGGATTAATACCATATAAATTAACTAATCATCCTGTATCAAATGAGACTGTGTATGAGTTATTTGACCCAGTTATTTTAAAACAAGAAAACTCAGGAACAACAACAGAACTTGATGGTGAAGCCTTAAGAGATTACCAGGTTAAAGCTGGTATGAAATATGGAACAGACATCAAATTCTGCTGGTGGCATTCACATCATACAATGGGTGCATTTTGGTCAGGAACAGATGAAAATGAAATAAAAGCATGGAAAAATGATTCATGGTCGCTTGCACTTGTTGTTAATTTGTTTGGAGAATACAAACTGAATGTATCTGTTTGGAAGCCAATAGAGTTTTCTGAAGATGTTCCATTAGAAATTGTAAGAGATATTCCAAAAGCAACAAAAAAACAACTTAAAGAATACGAAGAATTGTGTTCTAATAAAACAACAGTTGTAAATACAGGTTGGCAATCAAAAGGATATACTCCTCACAATCAAGTAACTATGTGGAACAATCAAACTAAAGAAGATGCTCTTGACCCTAATTCAAATAAAAAACTAAAATGGGTCAATGGAGAATCTATGCAACCTTATGCAGAGCTTATCGAAGCATTAGATGAAGCAATATCAGATGTAATAGATGAGTTTTGTCAGGGAACTATAGATTACAAAGAATATTCTAGTAGAATTAAAATGTTAAACAAGGATTTAAAGTCAAGAAATGCAAAAGTTAAAATTAATGCATTGCCAAAAGGCCGTGTGTTAGAAAAAGCTATGACTATGCAACCTTGGGAACATTTAAAATATGATAACGAAGCTGTAGAAAAATCATATGACGATGCTAGATTAGCTAATTATCAAACAAACTATGGAGGTTATGGATGGGTATAAACATGAGAAGCGAAGGCTTAGTAAACACTTTACATGAGTATACTTTTCATATATTAGGTTGCGGAGCTATTGGTAGCTCTGCAGCCACTCAGCTACTACGATGTGGTGCTAAAAACTTTGTATTGTACGATATGGACAAAGTAGCAACAGAAAACATCGGCGTATCTCAATATATGGATGAACATATTGGCATGTTAAAAACAGAAGCTCTAGAAGAGCATCTGATGAGTATTAATTGTAGGAATTTAGATATAATACAATCACCAGAATATTTTAGCATGTTTCAATATCAGAATAATAACGATATTGTTATTCTAGGCTTTGATAGCATGAAGTCTAGAAAACATGCAGTACAGGAAATATGTTCTAATAAACAAACAAAACCATTTCTATTGATAGATGGTAGGATGGGTGGCGAGCATTACCAGCAATATTTATTCAAAGATTTGACACTAAGTAAATACTTAAAAACATGGTATTCTGACGAAGATGGTGATGCAGAACCATGTAATGTCAAAGCAACAAGTTATTGCTCAAATATGGCTGGTAGTATGATTGTAAACGCTATTAGAAAAGTAGTTACAGATAGTCCATACGAAACAATGTTGACTTTTAACTTCCCTACAATGACAATACAAAAAAATACTTGCTTTCCAGCCTGACAATTAGTAAATTGATAGCTCGTCTCTGTTATTTAGAGGCGAGTTATCGTTATCGTAAATAAGGAAAAACATAAGATGAAACTAACTAAAGAAAAGAGAAAAGCTGTCTCTGTTAATCCTGCTACTCTTTTACTTTATGGCGCACCTAAAGTAGGTAAAACTACTATGTTATCTAAGTTAGATGATTGTTTAATTATAGATACAGAAAAAGGTAGTCGTATGGTAGAAGGTTACATACAGGAAGTTAATAATAGAGATGAGTTAATTGAAACACTAATAGCAATCAAAGAAAGTAAAGACGTAAAGTATAAATATATAGCCATAGATACTATAGATAAAGTAGCAGAATGGGCTGAAAGAAGAGTATGTGAAGAAGAGGGTGTAAACTCTATAGCAGACTTAGCTTTTGGTAAAGGCTACGGATTAGTAAGAGAAAAAGTAGCTAAAACTATATCACACTTTAAAGAAGTTGCAGAGCATCTGATTATTATTGGACATAGAAAAGTAGCGTATGCAGTAACAGAAGGCAATCCTATAGTTATACCAGAATCATTAGATTTAACTGGTAAACTAAAGAATGTTATTATGGCTGGCTGTGATGCTATTGGCTATGTATATCGTAATGATAAAGAAGAGCTAATGGTATCTTTCAAGTCTAATGATGCAATAGAAGCAGGTAGTAGATGTCCACACTTAAAAGGACAAGAAGTTAATTTTGAATGGAAAAACATATATAAGGAGAAAAAGTAATGGCTATTTTTAAACCAGAAACAAGCAGTACGCCTATATCATTTTTAGGCCCAATAGAAGTAGGAATAATAAACTTTAAAGACAAAAGCTCTGACTTTGATTGGGCTGATATATTTATTGAAGTAGAATTATCTGTTAAAAACAGCGAATATTCCAACAGAATGTCTGTTTGTGGTAGATTAGATAAAGACGCTGAAGGTAAAATTACAGGTGGTTCTGTACTAAAGAGAATGTACAATCTGTTTGATATGCTAGGATGTAAAGCAGGACTAACTATTGATGGTAAATGGGAAGATGATGAAGGTTGTGAAATAAATAGTATATCAGAATACTTAAATACTGCATACAGAACAGACTCAGAAGATTATATAGCATATGCATATAAAAAGAAACCTAAAAATCCTGGGGACAAAGTGTATACAGAGGTATATCCTAAGCTATTCTTGAATACACCAGGTGGCAAGGCACAATGTGAAAAAGATGTTGCTTGGTTAAAAAGTAAAGGCATCATCAAAGAAGCAGATGCTAGTGATATGCCACAAAAAAGCGATACACCATTAGCAACTAGCGCATTAAACAATCTATGAAATATGTAGAGATAGCAGTAGGTTCCCCTAGAAATAGGGGGACCTTAGTAGAAAGAAGCCAATTGCATAGGTATATACCTAAAGATGGCAACGCTCTATATCGTTCTGTTTATCTCTACGATGAGGATGCTAAAAAATATGCAGACTCAAAAGGCACGTTAAAAGGCTACCACGGTAAACGTGGAATTGACAATGTTTTAATTGATATAGACCGACAAGATAATTCTGATGAGTACACCTTAAAACAATTAAGAAGTACTCTTGCTCACTTAAAAGTATTAGAAGTGCTTGACGAAAGCATACAATGTTACTTTAGTGGAACAGGTTATCACATCGTCATAACAAATAAAGTATTCAACTTCCAATCTAGTGGTAGCTTGCCTTATCAAGTAAAGCAAACTATGTCAAGTATATTTGATGGAATAGATGCTAGTATATACATGAGAAGTGGTATTTACCGTGTAGCTCACACAAAAAACCAAAAAACTGGGCTATATAAAATACCAATTACATTAAACGAAGCATACAATTCTACATACGAAGAAATATACGAATTAGCTAAAGATTCAAGGATAGAATATCCATATGAATTGTTAGATGGAGATTGTGAGTTAGAAGGCTATATATGCGTAGATGTCCCAAAAATAGGGCAACAAGGAAAAGTAAGTGAACCAACGAAGGTTGTACCGTGCGTACAAACAATGTTGAGAAATGGCCCCGTAGATGGCTCTAGACACAATACGCTACTAAGAATAGCTAGTTACTTGAAAAGAAATGGCATTCCAAGCGAGTATGCAAAAGCAGTGCTATTGCACTGGAATAACAACGTGTTAAACGAAGAAAGTATCATAGAAAAAACAGAATCTGTTTATAATGGTAACTACATGTATAGTTGTCAGGATGCTCTAATGAAAGAGCATTGTCAAACTAAATGTATTTACTTTAAAAATAAAAACTACCATATCAACGTAAAAGATGCAGATACATTACAAAAAGAATACGAAGAAAGACTAGAAACGAACTTTAGAGGTAGAACTATACCTTTATCAGATATGTTTGGATTAAGTGGTTATGACACTCAAATATATCCAGGGGAACTAGTTACTATATTTGGACCTACAGGTTCAAATAAAACTACATTAGCCCAAAACCTAGCGCTTGGCGTAGACTTTAAAAATGATAAAATAAACAGAGATTGGCAAATCCCTACATTATTTTTATCATTAGAATTATCAGCTTGGTATATGCATAGGAGGCACCTTCAGATAGTGTCTGGTTTATCTAAAGAAGAAGTAAATGATAGCTACAAAGAAATATACAAACAACACGCTGATGAACTAAGGCATCTGCAAATACAAACAGTATCACCCACATTAACGTCCATACAAGATAAAATTAAAGAGTTAAATCCATATTGTGTAGTTGTAGACTATATTGATTTAGTAGAAACACCACGAGATATTAAAGGTGAATATGAGCAGATAAAATATATCTCTCATAATTTATCTAATATGGCAGTTAATTTAGATGTGATAATAATACAAATATCACAAGTAAGCAGAGAATACAGTAGAAATGATATACTTGATTTATATGCAGGAAAAGGCTCAGGTGCTATAGAAAACGCATCACGCAAAGTGATAGGTTTAAATGGACAAGCAAATACTAACGTAAAGCATGTAAATATGTATAAAAATACTGACGGTGAACTATTTGATGTAGAAGTTGAATGGCGAGAAAGCTTTAGATTAAGGAGAGTTTAATGGGTTGGCTTATAATGATAATACTAGATGATAATTTAGCTATGTTAGAGCTATTTAAGACATTTAGAATAGGTGTAGCTTGGATTAATGATGAAACAGGTAAAGGTTCAGCATTAATTTTAGGCTTATGGAAGCTAGAAACAAATCTTACGTTAGCTGTGCGAAGAAAACTGGGGTGGCATGAAGCAGGCCAAGCGTAAGATTACTAGTAGAATGAAGTTTTGGGAGGACAAGTTCCTCCCAAAGCTTAAAAAGCATCACGGAAACAGAAGTAAAGGTGTATTTCATCGTCTGATGAAAAAGTCATCTACGCTAAGAACTTCTTTAAAAAGAAGGAGTAGGGAGTATGAAGTATTATTTGACATTAGTCTTAAAGAAATTAGAGAGCTTATGTTATTGGCGTACGGAAAACAATGTAAGTATTGTAAAGAAATACTTAAAGTTAACAATATGGTTTGCGACCACACTAATCCTATTAGCCACGGCGGAGATTCTATCAAGACAAATCTTCAAATGATATGTGCGCGTTGCAATACCAGAAAAGGTCCGTTAACAGATAAAGTATACAGAAAGTTATTAGGTTGGTTAAAAAGACAAAACAAAAATTCAAGAGATTATATCTTGAGGAAACTAGCAAGAAGCGATGTATTTAAATAAGGAGGTAATATGATAAGTAAAATATATAAGATAGGGGCAAAATATAAATTAACTGAAATGGGAAGAAAAAAGGGCTCTAAAAGGCTTAATAAAAGCAAGGCATATAAGCAAGCAGTAGCAATGTCTAGTTTGAGTCCCAGTATTAAAAGAATAGTGAAATACAAAAAAACTAAATAAGCAGTGGGGAGATGTTAGCGTGAGCGCATACAAAGGTGAGTTTTGGGTTGTAGACATGACCCGTCCTTTAACACCTTTTGAGGACACTGCTTAAAATTAACTGGCTGGAAGTTGCAGTATAAAAACTCCAATATAATGTAATAAACAACCGTAATAACCGCAGTTATATCATGGTGTAATATAGGTGTTTGTTTCAGCTCAAAAAGAAAGGGGAGAGTCAAACAATTAACAATTAACGGGAGTTATTATCAATAGTTTGGTGCAGCTCTCCCCGCTCACATTAAGGAGGTAACATGGTATTATTTGGGATGGTAATTAAATGCTATACAATATTATCATTTTTAACAATGGCAGATGAGGTATGGAATTTAACTAATCCACGTCCATACCCTAAGGCAAAATATGAATTAGCAAATTGGGAAGAAAAAGACTTTATCTTTTATACAGATGGAACATATGTATTAAGAGAAAAAAGAAAAGTAGACAACGAAACAAAAGCAGAAGCCAGGAGGTTATGGCATGAACGTAAAAATAAGCAGATTCGATAGAATAGGCATCAAACTAAAAAGGCTGTTAGGATGGAAAATAAAGGACCTCGCAAAACGATACAACGTAACGACAAGAACCATTTATCGTGCGTTGAAAAAATAATAAAACATCAAGAAAATCTGTTTAATCTAACATTTAGAAATGGCAGATGGATAAGGAGATATAACAATGGACTTAAAAAAAATAAAGAAGTCAAAAAAGAAAACAACTCTAGTAAACCTATCGTCAGAACAAAGAAAAGCAGGCAGAACGCTTTCAAAGCCAAAAACATCAACAATGGATAGGCGTACAAAAGCTATTAAAAAAGCTGCCAATGGATGCTGGTGGATAGAAACATACTTAAATGGTGTGTATACTTGGAGAGCTAAAGAACAGATGAATGGAGTAGACGATGAGTAAATTCTATGATATTGATTTGCCTTTCGGATTAAAATATGAGGGTACATTATCAGAATTATTGACAGCAGATACTAATAAGCTAATTGAAGTCAAAACAGAACGTGATAAATGGAAAGAGACAGGCAATATATTTGTAGAATTTGTATGGCGTGGGACCTTGAGTGGTATAACAACTACTAAGGCTGATTGGTGGGCAACAATATTGACTCTTGAGGGGGAGATTCAGGGTATTATATTGTTGCCTACTAAAATAATGAAAGCCAAAGTCAAAAAGTTAATAAACAAGGGTATAGCTAAATATCCAGTAAAAGGTGGTGATGATGACGCTAGTGAAGGCGCATTAGTACCTATTAAGGAGTTAATGAACTATGAAGAATAAAATAGAGCTTTACAAAGAGAATCTGGATATTAGAAGACATGAGTCAGGGGCAAGATGGTACGCCCCTCATGGCTCATATGACTGGAAACCTTCAGTTACAACTGTTATTGGAGAAACTTTAAGTAAAGGTAAAGGATTTGAACAATGGCTAGGTAATCATCCTAGCTACAAAATTGCGTGTGAAGAACGTGATATTGCTGCAGACAGAGGTACACTAGTACATGATTTAGCAGAAAAATATATGCATGGCGAAATTGTGGAATCTGATGATGAAGAAATATGCAAACATTTAATGTCGTTTGAAAAGTTCTGGCGTGAATGGGAAGTACAGATGATAGAAACAGAATTATTTATGTGGCATAAAGATGTACCTTGGGCTGGAACGTGTGATATAATAGCTAAAATTAACGGTAAATATTGTATCGTTGATATAAAAACAGGTAACTACTATAAATCTCACGAAATACAGCTAAATATGTACGCAGAGCTGCTATCTAATATAGTAGATGAGCCAGTAGAAACAATAGCTGGGTTATATACTAAAGGAAGATGGATTAGAGAACCTAATTATCAGTTTAAACAATTTAAGTTTAATTTAGATATAGCTAT
>CETC01038512.1_pt1 | contig 10408 bp, 5 predicted proteins | sample 326911 | NCBI WGS metagenome assembly CETC01 (sample SAMEA2622694, study PRJEB7988) | marine metagenome | isolation source: saline water (ENVO:00002010), including
TCGGCCTTTTATTTTATTAATTTTATTATATATTATATTATGGAAAATGAAAAAATGGAGATACAAACTCCTATAAAAGAACAAAAGTGGGAAATAAAAGATAGAACATATTATTTATCAAGAAACAGAAAACCATTAACAGCAACTATACCGTCAACAAATATTTATTATTTTGACGAAGAAAAAGGTTACGAAAGAGAACTTAAATATTGTCAAAATCAAAGAACTTGTTTTGTTGACGAAATGCAAGGAGATCAAAGATTAGAACATATAACTTTTATGAATGGTTTTTTAATAGTACCTAAAAATAAAACAGTACTTCAAAAATTATTATCTTTATATCACCCGGGTAATGGATCACAATTTTTTGAGCAAGATAATGTTAAAATAGCTCAAGATGAAGTTGCGGATTTAGAAACTGAAATAGAAGCGTTAAACGCAGCACAAGTTATAGATATAGATATGGCTGAAGCTGTTATGCGTGTAGAGATTGGTTCTAAAGTGTCAGAGTTAAGTTCTAAAGAACTTAAAAGAGATTTACTACTATATGCTAAGAGAAATCCAAAACTATTCTTAGAATTAATTAATGATGACAATGTAGTTCTTAGAAACTTCGGTATTAGAGCAACTGAACTTGGTATTATTAAATTAAGTTCTGATCAAAGAACTTTTACTTGGGGTTCTAACGATAGAAAACTAATGAATGTTCCGTTTGATGAGCATCCATACTCAGCGCTAGCTGCTTGGTTTAAAACCGACGAAGGTATGGAAATCTATTCAAATATAGAAAAACGATTAAACAAATAATCAAACTGTAGAGCAGTCGCTCTTCGGGGCGATTGCAACTACAAATTATATTATATGGAAAAGAAAAAATCTAAAGGTTTAGGAGATACAATAGAAAAAATTACAAAAGCAACAGGTATAAAAAAAGTTGTAGAAAAAGTTAACAAAGTAACGGGGAGAGATTGTGGATGTGAAGAAAGAAAAGAAGCGTTAAATAGATTATTTCCTTATAATTATTAAATAAAAAAACATGGCAATAAGTATAAATACAGTATATCAAAGAGTGTTAGCTTTAGCTAACAAAGAACAAAGAGGTTATATAACACCTCAAGATTTTAATTTATTTGCCAACCAAGCTCAATTAGAAATATTAGAACAATATTTTTATGACATAAATCAATTTGGAAGAATGCATGGTAATAATACTAATTTTTCAGATATGGTTGATTTGATAAACGATAAACTAAACGTATTAAAAGTTACAGAGACGTTGAGTAATATTGTAGATGCAAAATTTGATTTACCTAGTGATTTCTTTAGAATGGGAAATGTTATATTAAACGGTATGGCAGCGGATCAAGTAACAAGAGCTGAAGTAATGACTATGAGCAAATCAAGACTAACAAAACCTACTAGAGGAAATCCTGTTTATACTATAAGTGGAAATGAAGTTCAAATATGGGGATGGACGCAGGGTGCTACATATGAGTATATAAAAAAACCAACAAATGTTAATTGGGGATATGTTATTGTTAACGAGGTAGCTATGTATAATCCTGGTGATACTACAGACTTTGAATTACACGCGTTGGAAGAAACTGAATTAGTATATAGAATATTGGCTTTATCAGGAATAAGTATTAAGAGACCTGATATCGCTTCAACAGCAAACGCTTTATTACAAGCAAAAAATCAACAAGAAAAAATATAAATAAATGGCAGCAACCAACGAATATGTAACGCTTGAAGATATTATTAATCAATTTATGATAGTTTATGTTGGTGAGGGAAAAACAATATCAAAAGTAAATAGAATAGATGCTACGTTTCACGCGCAGCGAGCTTTACAAGAATTAAGTTATGATACACTTAAATCTATATCATCAAAAGAATGTGAAGTACCAGCTTCTTTAAAAGTACCACTACCACCAGACTATATTAATTATACAAAAATTAGCTGGGTGGACTCAGCTGGTATAAAACATCCTATATATCCAACTAGTAAAACGTCAAACCCAACTAGATATCAAACTGACAGCAATGGTGATTATCTATTAGGTGATAATGAGGAATATATACCCTCAGGAGAATTAATAGTTAATGGTGATTTTCAAGATAGAGAGCACGGTTGGGGAATAAATATGGAAGAACAAACACCCGGTACAATAACCTCTTATCAAGAAACGTTAGACGGTGGTCTTCCTTTAACTGGATGGTTTATTGGATTTGATGGCAATGCTGTTAGAGGTTATCAAATTCCACAAAACGTGGGAATAAAACAAACTGGGATTCCAATTATAAATGGCCAAGATTATAAAATTTCAATCGACGCAAGCGGTTATACAAGTGGTAGGTTTGCGGTAATATTAGTAGACGAACAAGGTATTTCTACGGATGCTGGTAATATTACAGGGAATGGAACTTTTACAGCTACAGTTACAGCAGGTGATGGTTCAAGTGGATATGTAGCAAGTCAATTGTTTATTTACAACGAACACCCCACACAAAATGGTGACGTTATATTAGATAATATTTCTGTAGTTAAAGTTGGTGATGAGAGCGAATCAAAAACATGGGATAATTATAAGAATAATACACCTTCTGAAAATAATAATGATGATTATGAAGATGACGTATTTTGGCCGATACATGGTGAAAGATATGGTTTAGATCCTCAACATGCTCAAGTAAATGGTTCTTTTTATATAGATTATCGAAAAGGAAATCTACATCTTAGTTCTAATTTATCAGGAAAAACAATAATTATAGATTATATAAATGATGGATTAGATTATCCAGAAGGTGCCTCCGAAACTGAATTTTCTTGGTCAGCAACCGGAGTACATCTTGGCAGTGGTATTAATACCCCTATAGTTCATAAGTTTGCTGAAGAAGCTATATACAAGTGGATAATGTATGCTATTTTATCAACTAGAGCCAACACCCCAGAACATATTGTTAGAAGATATAAAAAAGAAAGATTTGCGGCAATAAGACAAGCTAAACTTAGACTTTCTAATATTAAATTAGAAGAATTATCAAGAATACTAAGAGGTAAATCAAAACAAATAAAACACTAGTATATGCCAGATATTAAACGTAATTTTTTACGTGGTAAAATGAACAAAGACCACGATGAAAGACTTGTAGCTGATGGTGAGTATAGAGATGCTATGAATATACAAATATCAACGTCAGATGACTCTAACATTGGTACTGCTCAAAATATATTAGGTAATAGATTAATAGCAACAAACGTTAGTTCTGTTCTTGATGATAATAGTATATGCATCGGTAGTATTGCGGATGAAAAAAATAATAAACTTTATTATTTTGTTAATGATAGAGGAGAAGAGTTAATAACAAATCGAAACTTTTTAAGTCAAACCAACTGGTACTTGGGAGGCGGTGTTTCGTTTAATGCAGCTGGTAATAGTGGTCCTAACGCTTACACAGCTTTAATATCAACCGCTGGCGACGGAAGTGCGCAGCCATTTGCGGGATTTTTTCACCGAATAGATTGTATGGGTGGTAAAAAATATACCGTATCAATCGGTATAAGTGATGTAGATATGGGTGGTGATAGTCTAAACAAATCTCATTTAATGCAGTTTTATGTTCAAGGAGATCACGATAATGGAGGTAATAATAGTTACAGACCTCATGGGCATATATATTGTGAGGATAAACCTGGTGTTACATATTACCACGCAACGTTTACGATGGATGTAACTCAAAACAATGGTAGCACAAAAATGCGTGCATATCTTCAAATGACTAGAGGTGATAGCTACGCGAAATCAGTTAGAATAAGTCATCCATCTGTAATCGAATTTCCCAATAATTATATAATACAGTATGATACTGAAAGAGATAGAGATGTAAGTTTGTATGGTTATCCTAATACAGTATCTCCCATGCACGACGCAACCTTTGTATTTGTTGATATAAATGGTGAGGTTTTGAAATTCGTAGATAATAATAGAATTACAGGTATAAATATAATAGATGACATGTTATTTTGGACAGACGGTTATTCTGAACCTAAAAAAATAAATATACCTAGATCTATAGAAGGAACAGTTCAAAATGGCCTTATTCCTACTAAAGTCGTAAACCCAGCGCAACCTGATGCGCATATGCAAGATCTAGTAACCGAAGAACATGTTACCGTTATAAGACGATCGCCGGTTTCAATGATAGACGTACAGGGTGTTACTTTTAGAGATAAATTTAAACAGTATCATGCTTATATTCAAATTAGCGATACTAATCAAAATCCTAATGATATAATTAATTCTTCTAAAGGAAATATACCTAATTTTACTTCAATAAAAGCTGGTGATACTTTTAGAGCGAAGTTAACTAATCCAGGAGGTACGCAACTACCTGTTGAATTAGAATGGAAAAATGGAGATGAGGTTGTTTTAAAAGAATATAATGTAGCAGGTAATCCTGACGGTGTGCCTTTAACTGAATATAGAATAAAAGGAACTATAAGTAATTGGGCTGAAAATAATTTTACTACAGTAAATCCTTTAATAAATAAAAATGGAGATCTTTTACAAGGTACAACTGGTCATCCTTATAATACTGGGCAGCCGCTTCATTGGACAATTGGGAATTGGTAGTAATAAATAATAATAATAATATATGAGTTTTCCTATAAGATATAGATGGAAGTGGAGTGGTTTCGATTTACGCATCGTAGATCTAGCTGATATTTATCCAAATCAAAGTAATTGGAGTTTAGCCGCTGTTGACGCTAGAACTAAATTAACAGAAGATATTTCTTGGTATATAGATCCAAGCGATAATTTAAGCGGTGCTCAAAAATATAATATTACATTTACAATAAATCAAATTAAAGATAATGCTAACCAGTGGTTACCAGCAAGAGGAAAAATCCAAATGTATATTGCGGATAATGATTTTACTCAAGATGGTAATTACGATAGGGTTCACTTTTTTCAATGGACACAAAACGCTACTAGTGATTCGTCCGGTGGACCTTTTGGAACTTTTGAAATTAAAGATGTTATATTTACACCTAACACAATAGATTCTACACCTTACGGTCAATCAACATATGCTAATAGTATAGTGTTTAAAGCAGAAGCGGATGGTAATAATGAAATGGCTAGATTTGCTCTTGATAACGTTCAAGTTGAAAGAGTTATTACTGTAGCTGACCAGGCTCAATGTGAAGTGCGTGTAAACTCTGTTTTAGGAATTCCACCTTCAGTTTCCCCTGGAGAAGCTTATAGAAAATATACAATAGACCTTTTTGATCAAGAAGAAAAATTATTTGAATTTAAATTTCCTAGATTTGCTTATAGATATAAATATTTAGACGGAGAGTACTCTGCTTTTTCTCCATGGACACAGCCAGTTTTTGCTCCGGGTGGATTTGATTATCACCCGCAAAAGGGTTATAATTTAGCAATGACAAACAAGTTAAAATATATATCTTTAACTGGTTTAAACTCAGGTATGCCTGCGGACGTTGTTAGTGTTGATATTCTTTATAAAGAAGATGGGTCTAACAATGTTTATATAGTTGATACTATAAAAGATCTTGATATTGCAGAATATAAAATAACTTCTGAAACTTTAAAAAATGGTATAACTCAATCAAATCAACTATTAAGACACTGGGATAATGTACCTAAGGCAGCTACAGCTCAAGAAATAGTAGGTAATAGATTGGTTTATGGTAATTACTTACAAAATTATGACTTAAAAAAAGATAATGGTATTGATTATAAAGTAGATTTATTTCCAGAAATATTATCTAAAACCTTAACGCCAGGCGCTCATGGTATAGCCTCTATAAAATCTTTAAGAGAATACCAACTGGGTATAGTTTATGCGGATAAATATGGTAGACAGACACCGGTTTTAACTAATGAAAATGCTACGGTATCAGTTGGTAAAAATAAAGCAGAAAACGCAAACGAATTAAGGATAACTATAAACAATACAGGTATTCCAGTCAACATGGAATATTTTAAATTTTATATCAAAGATAATACTAATGAGTATTATAATCTAGCAATGGATAGATATTACAACGCGGAAGATGATAATATTTGGATAGCGTTTCCTTCGTCTGATAGGAATAAAGTTGACATAGATGATTTTTTAATATTAAAAAAAGGTGTTGGTTCTAACAAACTAATAAAAGAAACTGCTAGGTATAAAATTATTGATATAAAAAATGAAGCTCCAGAAAATATAAAAAGAGTTGAATTTATGATTAGTACTAAAGGTCATGATAATCTTACCTCTAGTACTAAACTTTTTTCAGATAACGATTTGCCTTTTGAAGGTGACGACACTTTTCAAATAGAATATGATAGAGTATCTAGTTCTAGTATTTCAAATTTACATAATGACTTTAATAGTAGACCTAAAGATAAATATTTTATTACAATATCTAATTCATCTATAGGTAAAGTAACAGAAAGATATGAATTAATAGCGTTAAATGTTGATGATCCAGATTCACCTACTAAATGGAATTTTACTTTAAAAGTACCACTTGGTAGTGAAATAAATGAGTTTACAAATGATCCCACCGGTATAAATCCAAGCGTTATAGTTGATAATACTTTTTTAAATATATATAAATCAACTATTGATGATAATTTAAAATTTGACGGTAGATTTTTTGTAAAAATATATAATGATGAAGTTTTTGTTAGAAACATTGTAGAACCAGTTAATCTTGTTAGAGACACAACGTATAAATCCGTGGCTGATGGTTCTAGAAAAATTTATGGATTAGAAACCGAAGCAGATACTGATAGAATATTAAAACATGTTGATCCTGTAAGTAAGACGCCTAGAGTTTTTCACGATAAAATAAGTGATATTACCCAAGGCGCAACTGATTTAAGCCCAGGGGTGATGGGAGCAGCGATTACTAATACTAGAAGTTGGAGATCTTATCTACAATCAACTAACGAGATAGGTGAACACATGGGGACTTTAAACGAACTTGGTTCTTTTGGTGTTAGTGGTACTGATACTGGTGATGCTATTGGGTCTAGATGGCAGTTATACGACGCTTATTTTAGAGGGTTTAATGTAGATCCAGATGGTATAAGTAGTAGAAAAGAAAAAATGGATATACATGGTATTGACTCTAATAATCAATCTTTTGAAGATGTTTGGTTTTTTGATAAAGGTTGGAGTGCTGGTCAGTTTGAAAATAGTAATAATTCTCCATCTTCTGGTTGGGACAGTTTACCAAATCCTGGTAATGGGTACTCATCTGGAATAAAAAATGATCATAGTGGTGATCAAGGCGCTATTCTTGATATAGGTTTTGGAGGTATACAACCTAACGAGTGGGCTACAACCACAGAACGGCAGGGTGGCGGATACGATTTAGGGGCGAATACTTGGGGTAGCTCGCTATCTGCTATTGTTGATTCTTATCTACATCAATCCGATGCTTCTTTTTACAATTTAGAAGAAACTAATTTAAATTACACAGCAACTCAAGCTGCTTTTATTAAAAATATAGCTGTTGGTAGTCAGTTTAGGTTTAAAGAAGATCCTTTAGGTGAAATATATACAATAGTAAATGTAGATATTGGATTTAAACTTAGATATGAAGATATTTACACAGGCTTACTAACAGGTGGTAATAAAGATTTTGTCGACAATGCTGATGCTAATTCCAATCAAAGGGTTTTGAGAAGAAGTTGTTATCCTTTACAAGTTTTAACTAAAAATGGTAAGCGTGTAAACGCGGAACAAGCTGTTTTTAAAGATGGTAGTAGTTATACAATAAACGCATCAACATATCCTATACCTGGCCAACAATTTCCAGGCCCATACCACACAAGTACTTTTTTGAGAGCTAGTAATTTTACAAAAAACTTTAGAATTACAGTAGATAAAAAATTAACATGGAATCCTTGGGAAAACACTACTGGTGCTTTAACTAATGGCCAGGTGATAGAATGTGAAATGGTGGCCCAGCAACATGGTAATAATTGGGTGGATTTAGTAAGTATAAATGAGGTTTCGGGTAGCACTACAATTGGTCCATCAAAATTTGCTAACCAACAGAGTGGTAATATTTTCTCTGATACAAGACGTATAGAATTAGGTATGGTTATAACACACGCGCCAAACGGTGATGAGATAACAGCGCAAGAAAACAATGGACAAGGAGACGTAATGTATCCTATGGTTTCTAAGATAGAGGACAATAACGGTAGTTTCCGCGTTTATTTTAAAAATTATAATGGTGGTAAAAAACTTACCGGCTTAAGCGTGGCTGGTGGGTTAAAAAAAGGAACATCAGGCGCTGGAGATAAAATGAAATTTTATCAATTTCCAGTAAATGGTTTAAGTCCAAATTCAGCTAAAAATTTAAATTATTTTAGAAATACAATGGGGCATAACGCTAACGCTGGTCACGATGAGGTTGGTACAGATGCTTTGGGTTATACTATAGAATTTGTTGAAGAAATAACTATCCGCCCGGACGAAAATGTGCTACCTGAAAATCCTGCGGTTTGGGAAACAGAACCTAAAAAATTAGAAACTGATTTAGATATTTATCATGCTATTAGTGATTTTTATCCTATAAAGATAGCTGATCCAACAGATTTTGCTCCTATAGGTTCAGTGGTGCAACATGAAAATAGTAATGCGATTCCACCTGGTACAACGATCACAAATATCAACCCATCCACACATTGGGTTGAGTTAAGTAGAGATATAACTATAGATCCAGACAACGTAGATCCAACAAATCCTACCAACTGGGGTGGATTACAAATACCTAATTAAATAAATATAAAATGACGTACAATCCAGATCATAATTTAAACGTAAATGATTACATCAAGTTAACAAGACCTGATGGTAGTATTGTTTTTGTAAAGATACTTGAGGTTGGTACTCTTTCGCAAGGCGTAACTAACGAAATTAAATTAGATTTAACTAATTATCATAATAATACTTTTTTAGTTAACTGGTATAATTGTTATTCGTTTGGAAACGGTGTGGAATCTAACAGAATAAGAGACAGTTTTAACAATCAATTTTTAAAACCAGGTGTAACAGTATCTACTATTTTTGAAGATTATAAGGAAGAAAGAGTAAAAAATGGTTTAATATATTCTGGATTGTATAACGAACTTTCAAATACAAATAATTTAAATCAGTTTATACAAGCTGAAAAAATTACTAAAAATATAAATCCAGTATACGGTAGTATACAAAAACTTCATACTAGAGATACTGATTTAATAACATTATGTGAGGATAAAATAATTAAAATATTAGCTAATAAAGATGCTGTATTTAATGCTGACGGAAACCCACAATTAACCGCTAATCAAAATGTTTTGGGTCAAGCTGTGCCTTTTATAGGAGAGTTTGGTATATCTAAAAATCCGGAATCTTTTGTTTCACAATCTTATAGAGCTTATTTTTCTGATAAAGCTAGAGGAGCTATAATGAGATTGTCAAAAGATGGATTAACAGCAATCTCTGATCACGGAATGAAAAACTGGTTTAGAGATAATTTAAAATTATCTCAACATGTTATTGGTAGTTACGATGATCAGAAAGACGAGTATAACGTTACATTAAAAGGATTTTGGAATAATAGAGTAGAAGTAAACACAACTGTTTCTTTTAAAGAAAACGTTAAAGGATGGGTTAGTTTCAAATCTTTTGCTCCCGAAAACGCTATTAGTTGTAATAATAATTATTATACATTTAGAAGAGGTGAGCCTTGGATACACCATGTAGAAGGTGCAGGTTACGGCGTTGATGAAAGTTTTTATAATTCTTTTTACGGAACACACACGCCATCGAGTATAACAACTATAATAAATAATAATCCAGAAATTGTCAAAACATTTCACACTGTTAATTATGAAGGAACACAATCTCGTATTGATTCTTTATTAACATATGATACTTATTTACCTGGAACTACAACTGTTACTGGAACTTATGACAATCCTAATTATCACAATTTAGAAGATAAAGATGGTTGGTACGTTGAATACATTTTAACCGACAAACAAGAGGGTAGTATTAAAGAGTTTATAGAAAAAGAAGGTAAATGGTTTAATTATATTAGAGGTAAAGAAGGTACTACTTTTAATGAGAATGGTATAGTTGACATTTCTAGTTTTAATAATAATAACTCTACTTTTCAAGGTTTAGGTGTTTTACAATCTACACCAGTAGCCAGAAGCCCTGAAGGTTGTACAGACCCTACAGCGTTCAACTATGATGCGGGCGCGGTTATTGATGATGGTAGTTGTGTAGTTGTAACGTATGGATGTACTGATGGTAACGCTGATAATTATGATCCTAATGCAAATACTGACGATGGTAGTTGTGAGTATCTTGGCTGTAC
>CETC01037990.1_pt1 | contig 10406 bp, 6 predicted proteins | sample 326911 | NCBI WGS metagenome assembly CETC01 (sample SAMEA2622694, study PRJEB7988) | marine metagenome | isolation source: saline water (ENVO:00002010), including
CACAAAAGCCCAGTAACGTTTGTTCGTTATACCAATGTTCCTGGTCGATTATGGGGTATCGGCTTAGTCGAGCCGCTTATTGAGCTTCAGGTTATGTACAATAAAGGCCGAAGCCAGGTTATGCAAAACGCTGAGCTTATGGGCAATCCCAAATGGCTTGTCCCTAAATCTTCCGGAGTCGGAAAAGATGCGCTGTCGGATTCTCGACCGGGCGAAAAAGTTATGTACAACGCTACTGCTGGACCGGCCCCTCAGCAGGTTACTGCTGGCGCTTTACCTGCTTATGTACTTGATAACATTCGACAGCTATCAGCAGAGATGCTTGATGTTGCGGGCGTGCATAGTACAAGCCTCGGTAAAAGAGCTATTGGTATCGAATCCGGCGCTGCTATCGAATCTCTCGCGAGTCGAGATTCTCAGCAATTGCAGGTAACACAACAGAACCTTGAAAAAGCAATGATTGATGTTGCTACTTGTGTTCTTGAGATGTGCAAAACTTATTACAACAAGCCTCGCATGATGCGAATGATGGATGAGGCGGGCCGCGTTATCCATAAAACACTTCGCGTTACTGATCTCTGTGAAGACCCAGAGGTGTACCTCGAGGCTGGTACTTTATTCCGTGACGAGAAGCCTGACCGAGATCAGCGCATTCTTGAAATGGTCAAGCTTGAGCTGCTTGACAAAGAAGAAGCCCTTAAAGCTCTCGACTACCGCACGGGTAACGATCGCGTGACCAAGCGCATGATTGGCTTTAGTCATGCTCATGATATGCTTGATGCTGTTATCGACGGCCACGCAATTGAGATTATGCCAAGTGATGATCTTGAAGCGTTCAAAGAAGTCTTTAAAGGCTTTATGCAAACCGCGAGATACTACTCGCTTCCTGATGAGCGCCAAAATTATATTCGAGATATCTTGGTATCTGTTCTTACCTTCGGCAAAGAAGACGAAGAGCACCAACGAATGCAGCTTGAGCGGACAGTCTTTCCGCGCCTTGAGCCCAAACCCAAAGAAGCTATTTCTGCAATGGCTACAATGTCTAGTGCAATGGCTGCTGAGCAAATGGGTATGCAAGCAGGGCAAATGGCTCAACGCCGAGCCTTGGTTGACGATGCTAACCCTGAGCAGGGTCTTGGTCGCACCCAGATGGGAGGTGGCGGATGAACACTGGTGACGTAAGAGAGATGTTTAAGTCTTATGCCGATGAATCAGACACAACATTTCTTACGGATGCACAAATAACTTTATACCTTAAAGAAGGTTATAACGATTTTCGTCGTGTTGTTTGTGATATTGATCCGTTTATTTACTCCAAAGAGTTTTTATTTACGATGCCCACAAGCGGCATTCTTGATCTGACAGCAACAACTCCTGCTCTTTTAGGTTCTGCTGCGGTAGCGCCTAATAAGCTTGAGAGAATGCTTCGTCTCGCTCGGGTTAATGACCTAACGAACAACGAGGTTATTCGCTATCTCGATTCAATGCCTTCCGAGCGAACGCTTAATACCTGGTGCTATACCTTCGTAAACAAAAAGATCATTACTTACGCTACGGATACTGCGGCTTTTCGCTTAGAGTATGTACCGTTTCATGATGTAAATTTTGCTGCGGCCTCAGATTATATTGATGATCTCGATGGTTTCCATGACATGATTCCGCTGTATGCTTATCGTCGTTATGCCATTCGTGATGGTGCTGATAACGTTGCATTGCTTCAAGAAACAGAGCGGAAACTAAAAGACCTTAATAGATTTTTAGAGTCAGGTCGAAGTCGAGAAGGCTCTCAATACGTTAGTGAATACGATAACTGGATTTAAAACATGGCAACACCAGGGAACGAAAGAGAGCTTCTCAGCAAGGGCCTTGAGCAAGATGGTGTTGTCCGTGGTGTCTGGGCTCAAAATCTGTGGCTTGCCCAGGGCGCCGTATCTGTACGTCCTGGTTGGGGTGTGTTGTCTGAGTTAGATACAACACTTGGTAATGACGTTACTTACAATGAAGCAACTGCCCCGTCTAAGTATTTCACAAACAATAATTTCGGATATGAAAAACATTTTGGAAGTTATCATATAAAAACAATTTTTGGTAACGAGCAGATTCTTTCCGTGTTTCTTGCTCGAGCCCAAGTCGGCTCACTAGGGGCTGATTCAAGGGTTGGAAATGTTTCTTTAGTTTATTGTGTTCGCATTTACGACATTACAACTGATCGGTCTTGGGAAGAAATTCTCTCTCACAAGACTGCTGAGTTTGGCTCAAGCTCAAAGCTTGAAGACATTACTGCTTCAGGCACGTTTCCGTCTGAATGGTATGGCACTTATGAAACAGCGTTTGATATAGATAACAGTCGATTTGTTTCCGGAAACAAAAAATCAGACTGGTTCTTTTTTGGTAGCCGTGGCCGCATTTATTTTGGCTCGCCAAGCGCGGGCGTCTTTATCTATAATCCTGCTGATTTTGGTGCCAGCCGAACAGCCCAAACTCAGCTTGATTCTTTATTTCGTTGGTCTTCCGGCTATTCTGAATCAGCATTAATTGATCGTATTGATTTTGCTGACGGCATCTTTTCCGATGGTTTTATCTACGCAAGCAAAAGCAATATATCAAAAGTGGTTGCAGCTACAGGATTCCGTGGGCGCATAGCCTATGCTACGGATTATGAGATTTGGTTTTCTGATCCGGGTCGCCCCAACAATGTTATAGCAACAAACTTTATTAACGTGCCTTCCACCGAGAAGGTCACAGCAATGTACGACTTCAAGGGAAATCTTATTATCTTCACGAAAAAGGAAATGTTTGTTTATGTTCCTAGTGAAGGCACAATTATTTCTCAGGGCCGCCCGCCAATAAAAGTAAGTGAGAGTGTAGGGTGTGTTGGTCAACAAGCTATTACTATGATGGAAAACGATCTGGTCTGGGTTGCAAATTCAGGTGTCTTTCTTTCTTCTAGCGGAACATCAATCAAAGAAATTTCGGAACCGATCCGCGCTTTCTTTGGTGGTCATGGTTTAATGACTAACCCAATGACTAGCTACTATGAGGCGAACAACGGCTGGGTTAATATTGATACCGTTTCTCCTCCTCGTACTCTTCTTAGTTTTGATCCAGATCAAGCAACACTAGCTTACAACCACGAAAAACGAACCCTTCTTATGGGCTGCCCTAGCATTAATGGAGCATGGGCGTTTGGTGGTTTATGGTCTTGGTGGCCAATGGAGACTTCGGTTAACGTTGATGCTGGGGGTTCTCCTACCGCAAGTGCAACATCTAATCTTTTGCGCCCATGGATTGTTGGAACCACCTCAGACTTCTATTCGGTTTGTGGTGTAACAAGAGATACAATTCCCGATGCAGGGCAAACGATTGTTACTAATGCGCCTAATACTTATCCAAACTTTGCAACACTAACAGCGCCTGAGTCTCCTACCCTTGGTAGTAATTTTGTTATCTGTAAACTCGGGCATGGAGGAGCACTTGATCGCTCAAGTTACAAGGAAGATAATCGTCTGGGGTGCGGTAAGTATGTTCCGGCTATCCCTCCCGATACTGCTTTCTTCAATGGCTGCTATTATTTCGAGCCCCCCTTCGAAGAAACAACCATAGCAACAGGCGATGTTCATTGGTGGTTGCCGATTGAGGTTGTTCCCCCAGACAGCACAAACCCTATTACAGGTTACGATCTTCGTTTTAAGTTTGATAAAGATGAGTGGGACCCCGAGGCAGCATCCGTAGGCCACGCCGTAACGGTTCGTTTTCCGACTGAGCGAGTTATTTCCGGTCCTGCTATTTTTGCTACTGCTGGTGGCTATGCTTTAAGGACAGATGCGGCGGGCACTGCTAGCGGAACAGGCGAATACATTACAATTAAATGTAACGGGAATCATGCTGCGGCTTCTGGGTGGACCACTGACCCTAATCTTAATATTGGAACCAACATTAAGAATCCTCTTATTTATGTGCGCTTTAAAAAGAAAACAGCATCAAGTGTAAACGGAATGGGCATTGCTCCTATTTTGGCGACTATTGACCATGCCGGTGCGGCGGTAGGAACCCCCCTTGGGGCCTTGGTTTGGATTCGCACCTGGATTGGGTCTGCCGATTCACACAATGATAATGCAAAAGCTCAATGCGTAGACTGGGCTTATAAGTCCGATGAGGTTACTCAGGGCTCAACATGGCTAAAGGCTCGGGGTATTTACGCTAAGCTAAACTCTCACGGTCGTGGCCTACAGGCTAATCGTCTTGTTCCTAATTGGATATGGGGTCTTTATAATGTGATTCTAGGTTCCAACTCTAAAGAGTACACCTCTCAGATTGTTGATTACGATAACGACATCCAAAAGATTCAGGACAAAGGAACGATCCGGTCCCGGTTTAGAAACACGTCAGGGAATATGGCTGCTCGAACTTTTTCTGGTGATCCTAAATGGGGAAGTCAGGGTAATAATTTTTACGGTAATTACCTGATCGACGATCAGCAAACAGATATGATTGCTACTTCTGACAGTGTTAAGGGGCAGCGCATTAGTTATATGGTCTTTGGTTTTATTCAGGATAAAGCTGAATCGCTAAGCCTCCAAAGCTTACTAGGGGTTTTCCGTAGTGCTGGCTCAAGAAGGAGGACCGGAAGATGAGCGGCTTTTCTTTTGGGGATCTCGAGGTCCTAGGCACGACAGCTAACGAAATCATAAACTCTGTAACCCGTCCTTTGTGGGGGTTTGGTGATATTAACCAGGTAGATGCTGGTGACGCCTTAGAGGAGCCAGGTGCTTCTCATAATGAGTTTTTGCTTGGCTCCGGCGAGCACCAGGGTGTTGTCCTTGAAAAGCCCCTGGGCTCCCTTAAAGGAGCCCCAGGGGCTATTGTAACAGAGCTTACTGAGTTTAAAGCTTCTACAAAAGTTGATGGTTTATTTTTTAAGCAGCTTAAATCCAGCAAGAACACAAATCATCTAGTTGTTGTTCATTCGCCGGCTAAGGTTGTTTTTACTAACTGTATTTTCCAAAGGCAAGCAAACGCCTCAGCATCAAATGCTGCTACAACAGACCTTTGTTTTGTTCTTGTAAAGTCTGGGGCTAAAGCTGTTTTTACTGGCTGCTCGTTTCGGTCGAGTGCTGATTCCGGGGTAATGTTAAATCTTCCTGGTTTTGCTATTCAAGATTTAAACGGCGGTGCTGGTAATGTTTTTGTAGGTCTTGGTTCGAATTACTCGGGCCATACCCACGCAGCTACAGTAACCAATGTCGGTGGAGAGATAACCTGATGTCATCTATTCGCCATTTTACAACAGAGCAATTTTCTGACGGGACGACAATTGACGGTGATCGCCTCGAAAAAAGCCTCCAGGATTTAGAGGATTACATTAACAGTGTACCTGATGGCGACTTTAAGAATCGGTGGCTTCAGTCACAAATTGTTTTAAAGTACTTACCTTGGACAGCAGAGGCCGATGCTCAGCTACATACAGACGGTGCACCTGCTAACTCCTTTATGCCTTTCCCTTATCTTCCTGTTTATAACTATACTGGATCAGCAGATGATGAGGTAATGAACGCGTTTAGATTTAAAGGGAATAGGCTCGATTACCAAAACCCTTTTAGTGATACGGGGTTATATCACCTTGGTGGCTCAAGCGGTGGGCGACAAGTTGCCTGGACAACTTCTTTTTCTATAGGCGAAGATCCGGTAATTCTAGATTCTGTAGATGCTATTCTAGCTTCTTATACTACTGAGTATGCAAATGGCTATGTGTATGAACCGTCAACCCTTCCTTCTAATAGAAGCGTTGGTCAATCAGCAAACGATATTCATTTACAGATCACGGTAGACAGCCCTTTTATTCCTAATATTCAAATTGAAAACTCCGTTCTTTATCATAAGTACAACTTTGACGCGAGCAGTTACATGATTAAGGCTGTTGGGGTTCCTTCTGTCGCTGCATTTTCTGCTGATATGGAGCCAACTTTAAACACGGGCGATCTTGTAGGTATGGGTATTGGTTATGACACCACGCTTCATATTAAAGATTCAAATTTAAGAATTCCCATTCCTCCTTTTTCTCGTCTTAGGTTTGCTTTGATCCTTCCTGATTCTGGCTTATCACCTTGGGGTGATAAACCATGGCAGACAATGATCCCTACATTAACTCTGGCTCTCCTTGAGAGGCTCAGATGACCACATTCAAAAGAATGACAAGAGGTATAAAGCTTCTTGTTGAGCACATCTTTGATCCTATCGCTGCGGCCCTAGCTGATCTCACTACGTCTGGCATACCTTCGGCCCAATACGAAAAAGAGGAAGGCACCTTTAGAGTTAATATAAACTTTCCTTTGGCTAATGACTTTTCGTCAGGCGCATCTTTTAATAAAACTTCAACCCTGACTGTTCCTTTTGTTTTGCCGCCTCTGCAAGAAGAGTTTGGTGCAAACATTAATCTCATTACTGACTATGAGCTTATTGAAGTTTCTGTTGGCCAAGACACTCGCGGAGAAAGCGCTTCTATCAGACCGGCTACTGAAGGCCCTGGCCTTGTTGGTCTTCCTGTTATGGGGCAAGCGTTCTCTTTTGATCTAAGCATCAAAAGTCATGCAATGGACCCCTCTGCGCATAACGATTACAACAACGAAGTCTTTTCTTTGTCCGTACCTGAAATAGCTTTATTGAATCCTTATTCCCGGCTTAATCCCCATGTTCAGTCTGGTATTGCTATTCCGTTTACGCACGAAAACTCTTATCTTCTTCAGGTGACTCCGCACGGCATTGATACTGTTGTGTCTCTATTTATTAGCCTTAAGTTTAAAACAAAGCTCAGAACAAGAGAAGTGGCTGGAGAAGGATATAACCAAACCCCGTTTAGCCCCAGAAACTTTGTTACTCAGGCTCATGTTACTCCTAATGCAGATACCCCTATTGAGGCCGACACAAATGATGGTGTGAATACTGGGTTTAAACTTATTGATTCAATTATTCAGCGAAAGTTTTATGGCGGGTACAACAAATGGGGAATGACTTATCCTAAGGAAGGTCTTTCTGTTGACGCTGGATACGAAGTTATTTCGGTGCCTATGTTTGCAAGCTGGCCTCATGTTAGTGGTGGTCCGCGTGTAACAAGAGGGATTGGTGGGGATCTACCTTTTGAGACAATGCCCTGGGTAGATATTGCTGGAAACAAATACACAACAATTGATCGGGCTATTATTCCGATTAATTATCCACTTAGTATTCATCATGTTATTGTTGCTGTAAACTATACAGCGCCCGATAATTCGGCAACATATCGCCCGACACATGCTGTTGCACCTAACCTAAAGCACGAGGTTGGTGTTGGCATTATGTCTGGTCATCGTTCTGATAACATCACGCTACAACAAGTAGCTTTTGTTGATTGGCTTCCAAGCACAATAAGCTCAAAGCTTATTGATCGCGGTGACTATAGGCACACTTCTTCTACTGGAGCTGCTTATGGTTACTCCTGGGATCTTATTAGTTGTCCGGTAGAAGGAAGCGGTGGTTCCGGCTACATTACTCAAGGCAAACCTTTGTTTGTTGCTAGTGGCAACAGTGACACAGGACCAAGAACAAACATTGATACTGCGCCATCTAAAACGCTTAATGGCGAACAGGTTTTAGATGTTCGGTGGAAAATTTCTAACGGCGCTGTTAGTCCTACAACATGGGGATCAACTCAAACAATTGTTGGTTACGGTGGCCACTGGGTTTATTTGATCTGCAAGAAGACGGTGATTTAAAATGGCAAAAGACGCATCAGATTTTTTAGCTACTGACGCAGCGAAGCGTGGGGCAGCACAAACCTACAAAGACAAAGACGAAAGGCGGAAAAGGGCCATCGCCCTAAGACAAGGGCAGGCTAAAGCCGCTGCGGGTGCCGTGGGAACGCTTCGTCAGCAAGCAGCCGAAAACCAAAAGGCTATTCGTTATGGTGCGTCGCAGGCTACAGCAATGGGTATGCAACCCGGAATGGGTGCTGGAGGTGGCGCTATTGCCGCAGCCGGACAAGTAGGCAGAGACGCTGAAATGGCCGGCATTGCAAAAAGAGCGCAGGATACTGACAAGATTCTTTCGGCCGAACAAGCTGCTGCTCAGTCAGCTATTGAGGCTGAAGAATATGCAGCACAGCAAGGTGATAAAGATTCGGATTACCAGGAAGCTTACGCCGAAGGCCAGACAGAAGCAGAGCAAGCCATTCAGGATGCTCAAGGTTTTTGGGATGACGACGAAGCAGGCGCATACCGTAAGATTCGAGCTATGATTGCTCGCATTAGAGTTAAGAGTCCTCAGGCTGCTGATGAGTTAGAAGAATATTATCTCAAAGGCCAAGGCGCTTTGCGCATTGAAAGTAATTGGGATTAATCATGGCACGAATTCTACCCCCATCAGTATTTAAGGCTAACTTTGAAGCCGCCGAATTTAAACCAACGCAAAGCCAGCGTGTCGGCGAACGCTTTGCTACGCCTGAAGGACTGAAGGTTGGGTTAGATGTTGTCGATAAAGTAGGCGGTACGATCTCTGATGCCGTGTCTAGATTTTCTCGTAGCCGCGCCGCTTTAGCTCGAGCAAGAAAAGAGAATAAACTAGGTAAAGACACAGGGATGTGGGGTACTCAGTACCTTACACTTAACGAAGAAGAGCGAAAACTACTTGAGAGTCAATCTTATGGAGCGGGCCAAAGAGATGTTGTTGGAGCTAAAGACACTAAAGCGCGTGCAGAAGGTTATGATGCAATGCGCCGCGCATGGGATCGTCCTGGTAGCGGGCGTCTTCTTGCTGATCCTACTCGTGATCCGTCAAGGCTTGTAAGCGAAGACTACAAGCGCCTTGCATCTGCCAGCCCGCTGCCTAAAGACCCGGCTCCACCTAAGTTTATTAAGGTTCAATCGTCTGATCTTGAAAACCTAGCAAAGCCCTTGTCTAGCCCTGTGGGTCAGGACCTTGAAGCCTCTGGTGTTATTGCTGATCAAATTGGCGTAGGAGAAGATGCCGCTGCCTTAATTCAAAGAGCCAATACCGGGCAACTTAAGCCGGAAGATATCGCACGGCTTACGGCGCTTCCTCAGTTTGTTCTTCATCAAGGCCAGTTCACAGATAAAGACGGCGTTGTTCGTGAAGCTCCTACCATTCGTCTTAGTGATGACTATGCCAGAGAAGCACTAAGAGCTGCTGGTGATAATGAAAACGTAAAGAGAGCTATCCGAGAGAGCCTTGCTCGCAGGGCTGTTAGTATCTTGGCTCGATCTCAGCACCCGCGCCTAGCAGATGGAATCGATCGCCTTCGTCGTTATCGGTCGGCCCTTAGTAAGATGCGTTATGCTGCTCCATTTATGAGCGCAAACCATCCAGACTTTATGGCCTACCGAAGAGAAATGGAGCAATCCGGTTACGGTCGGATGACTATGGGCGGTCAAAACCCCGATGATTACCTTAGTCAGCTTGGTGTAATTGAATTACAAGAAAAAGATCTTCTTAAGAGGCTGGAACGAAAAGAGCGCGATGCCGGGGAAAGCAGGGTTAACAACCTAAGTAAAGAAGAGGTTAGTACGCTCCATTGGCTACGCGAAAAGTATGGCTCATCAGCAGCGCCTTCGTCCGGCACTGGTGGAAGCGCCACCACCACTCAAGGTGGTGGTGTCGCAACCCCACCCGCATCGGCAGATGCAGATACAACACAAACTATTCCGACTTCGCAAGCTTTAGCTATTGCGGCAGGAAAAGCTGAAATGCCTGCTTCAACACCTGCCCCGACATCGGCACCTGCTCCTGCTCCAGTAGCCACCCCGGCTCCAGTGCCCACTCCGGCTCCACCGGTTGCTCCACTGGTTGCGCCTACGCCTGCTTCCAACGTATTACCAGGCGATACTGACCCGGCAACCGGAATGCCACTAGGCGATGACGGGCCTCGGATATCCCCTCTGGAGCCACCGCCTTCAGGATCTCCAGGCCGCAGGCCCGGCTCTCATTGGCCTGGCTTAGTGGAAATTCCTACAAGGCAAGAGGAACAGGAGGCTCGTTCTCAAGCAGCAAGACAGCGACTAAGAGATAAATTTACTTATGGATTACCCCGGTACGGCTCGCCTGGTTATGACCCCCGGGTTCATGCTGAACGACTAAGAAGAGATAGGGTTCCCGCAGAAACAATTGAAAAAATAATTCCTGGTTATAGGAACCTGGGAGTTGAGCCTAAATCAACTGGCACAAAAAAAGTTAAGCAAAATATTGGCGGCAAAATAGTAACCCACGAGTTTCCAACCTATAAGGCAATGGCGGTTGGCGCTAGAAACAAAAAGAAAAGGCTTCCTGCTGTATCCGCAAAAGACAAAGCGAGAAGAGTTAATCTTCTTCGGGCTGCTGCTAAAAAATACAAGATTGATCCTGACTTGTATGTTGCCCTT
>CETC01060737.1_pt1 | contig 10406 bp, 18 predicted proteins | sample 326911 | NCBI WGS metagenome assembly CETC01 (sample SAMEA2622694, study PRJEB7988) | marine metagenome | isolation source: saline water (ENVO:00002010), including
GAGCGACATAGAACGGGCACTTCATATGAAATAGATCCTGATGGTAGTAAGACAGATTTAATTACAAGTGACTATTACAATATAATCAACGGTGATAGCAAGAACTTAATTAGAAGTAATAAAGACGAAACTATAGATGGCCACTACAAGTTGTTTATCAATAACGAAGGTTTACCTAATCAGCACTTTACAATACAAGTAGGGGCGAACAGTAATGTTAACTTACAGATGGACAGCGGTGACCTTAATGTGTTTTGTAATGGTAATATGAACACAGTGGTCACAGGTAATAAGACAGAGAACATAGTAGGTAATTACACAAGAATCGTGGGTGGTCAAACTACTATTAACAGTTTTGTTAATCACTCGCTGACTTCGATTGGTCCTATAAATATTAACGGTAGACCTGTTAACTTAAACTAATAATGACTGCAATGATTCGCTATATTAATACTGTCAGCGAATCGACTTTATAAAAAGTTTAGTAAAGTTTAATCTATAAATGCAATAACATCTCTTACTAGTATTGACTTCTATTACAATTGCGTGTATACTGGTAGCATTTAATAAATAAAGATGGTCTACAAATATTTTAGAAATAAATAGTAGTATCTTTATAGTAAATTTTTTTTTGGAGAATTTTTTTGACTAAAAATGTGGTTAATCTAACAGACACTGCTAAAGAGTATCTTTCTAAAGTGGGCGACCCTAATGTATTCTTATCAGTAAATAGTGGTGGTTGTTCTGGGTTTCAATACATCTGGGAGACTACAGATAAAGAGGCGCATGTAGAAAACTTACATATTGACCCTATTGCTGAGATGTATGTACTAGGTTGCACTATCGACTATGTTACAGAACTAGGTGGTAGTTTTCTAAAAGTCACTAACCCTAATGCAACTGCTAGTTGTGGTTGTGGAGAAAGTTTTGCAGTATAATGGAAACATTTAAACAGTTTATATTAAAAGCACAGAGAACTAAGAAGTGTCCACCAGGTTATCGCTTTGATGATAAACTAGGTGTATGTGTACCCTTATATAACAGAGGTTACCCTTATCTAGGTAGTACCTCTAAAAATGCTAACGGTGATGCTAACAATAACGCACAGAACGGTACTAACGGTAATGGTAACGGTAATGGTGCTAACGGTAGCAACGGTTCAGGTAACGGTGGTGGAAACGGTGGTTCTAATTCAGGAGGTGGTAATGGGTGAAACAATACTGTTGTTCTTCATTATAGTAGCAAGTGTTTGTATATTGTATTATGTTTGTGAAAAGATAGATAAGATAATTAATAAGTGATATTAGTAAGTATTCACATATTTGTGAGTGCATTGATGTTTTGGTTATACTTTCATTCAGCAGACTTTAATAAACTTACATACGCACATTATATGTTTACTTGTGTTTGTATTCAAGTTTTAATATTTACAACTTATTTCTGGTACTATGATTGCGATAAACTATTACATTCATTACTCTTTAAACTCGGCGTCTTTTCTACTTACTATATCCCTTAACTTCTAAAAAAATCGGTTTTTAAATTTTTGAGAGTATTATGAAAGATAAAATTAAAATTGTAAAATATAGAAACCCTTTATATAGGGTGCTAATGAATCTGCGTAAAGGTGGAGCATCTGGTGATCACGGTGATAAAAAGAAGTATTCTCGTAAGATAAAGCACAATAGAGGATATCTAAACATCTAACATTTCTATTGTATTACCTGAAGGATCTTTGATGTATACAGATTTTGTACCATCTCTATGTTCTTTTAGTTTACCAAATGTTTCAGCACCATGTATTTCAAAACATACATGAGGTGGATGTTCTTTTGCTACAGTTAATGCTAATTTACAATTATCATATGCTATTAACGCCCAAGTTTCATCAGAATATTCTACTATACAATCTGTATTGTGAACATACCATTCTATTGACTCATTAATATTTTTTACATTAATTGCTATATGATTAAGTTTATCCATATAAATACTTATACAAATCGTTAGACCACTCTGGTCGGAAGTAGGATATCATATCCGAAGTAACGCACTTTTTTAACAGTAATGTTAGGAGGGTGTTATGAGTAAACAAACATTACACAACTTTAAAAAACTAATTGAAGAAAAGAAGACAAAAGACTTTTTTAATCGTCTTCAAATTCTTCGTAGTCGTAATCTGTGTCCTCACTGTCTAGAGGTTCAGGTTGAGGCGGACTAAGATAGTTTGATATAGGTTGCATATATTTTGCGTACCAGGTATGGGGACATTTTTCACAGAATGTCGCCCATACTGCCATAAAACAAACATAGAATATCCAAAGAAACATAGGAGTGGTTATTAACTTAATGTATAAATCACTTCTATCTTTCTTTTTCATTAGAATTTATATGACTGGTCTATAAACCAGGTACCTGACTCTACACCAGCACCTGTTCTTTTTCTTTCATAAGCAAGTTTTACCTTACTGCTAAAAAACTGTTTACTATAGTACATTCTTAATTTTGAACCATCATGTTCATTATCCATATCGTGATAATACCTATACCCTATTTCATCTGCAAATAAACTTACAGGTGATAATATAAATTGTAACCATAAAAGTGTTAAAGATAATAATAGTATTTTTTTCATTTCTTCCTCATTGTAATAAAATTGTAATATAACCCTAAAACTAAAAAAGAGAGTTCGACAGAACTCTCTTAATAGTAAAATTATTTATAATACTCCAAGTTTTTCTAACTTGCGTTTTTTCTTTAAATAATTTTTACGACCTTCTTTTCGTTTTCGTATTCTCTTTTCAGACGGACTTTCAAAATATCTAGTCTGACGAACTCTTTTTAGCACACCTTCTTTTTGTATCTTTTTTCTAAGAACTCTAATTGCCTGCTCGACATTGTTTTTTCTTACAAATACTTTCACCAATTAAAACCACCCCCTTTTCATTTCACGCATTACAAAAAGGGAGAGGACACTACCCCTCTCCCCAAGGACTACACTATGAACGATACCTTTAGACAATGTCACCATTGTCCGCCTCAGTATCTTCGGCATTCTCAGTCAATTCACTTGATTGCTGACTAGCAATGATATCTTCAGAACTAGCACCTGCATCCACTTTAGTATATAAATCAACAAAAGAATTCTTTGTATCATCATCAAATCTGTTAGTACATAACTCAATAGATTTTAATCTATTGTTGAAGATGATATATGCTTGAACAATGTGAACTAATCTTCTGGTGGAAATAATCTCATCTACACCACCTTCGAAGTAAGTTTTTCTGATAACATCTGCCCATGTCGTTAACTTGGTAGCAAACTCATCATCAGACTTACCAGCACTGTTCAAAATGTTAGCAAGTATTTTTTTCTCAATCGACACAGAAGGATATTTCTGCTCGAATGTGATAGGAAATCTTTCAAGGAACGCCTCGTTAAGAACATTAGTACCAATGAACTTACCATCATCAGAACCTTGACCTTTTGTGTTAGCAGTAGCAAACACTTGAAACCCAGGTTTAGGAGAAACGAACTTGTTAATCTTTTTAACAAAAACACCGTTACCCTCTAAGATAGGTTGTAAACACATAATTTTGTTAGATGCTAAATCGATTTCGTCAAGAAGTAAAACTGCACCTCTCTCCATCGCCTCGATAACTGGACCGTTTTGCCAAACAGTGTCACCATCTTTTAATCTGTAACCACCGAGCAAATCGTCTTCGTCAGTTTCGATTGTAATATTAACTCTAACAAGTTCTCTATTGGTCTCGGCACATGCTTGAGTAATACCCATAGTCTTACCGTTACCAGAAAGACCTGTGATAAACACAGGATAAAACTGTTTAGATTTAACTATTGATTTTAGATCTGAATAGTTACCGAACGCAACGAAAGTTGGATCTTTTTTAGGAACTATATTACCAACAAGTGATGACACGATATATGCCGCCTCTTGTTTTACTTCAGATTTAACAACTGAAGACTCAGCAGTAGTCTTGCATTGTGAAGACTCTAGACCTGTTATTGTGGTCGCCTGAGAATCTTTAGTTGTATCATTTAAAATTTTAGAGTTGATTGCTAACTCACCATTCTCATCAGGTAATTTAAAAGTAGCATTGTCAACTTTGTAATTAGCATTTTTAGTAATCCACTGCGGAGCATATTTCATACCAAAATGATTAGCAACTTCGGTGAGTTCTTTTCTAGACAGAACATTTTTACCGAACTTGTCTTTACAATATTTGATAAAGTCAATTTGTGATTTTTTCATAGTGTATCCTTTCAATATTATTAACGAATCAGTATACTATTATAATAGCATATTGGGTGAAAAAGTCAAGTTTTTTTTTCATTAAGCAACATTCTCAATAAACTTGGTTAAAACAATTCTAGAAGTTAATCTAGACTTCATGCCACCAGCAAATAATTTCTTTATTTGACCTGGTTTCATATCTTCTTTGATATCATCAATTTTATTATTGTTAACAACTGCTAACTTTTTGTTATTTAAAATCCAGAAGTCATCATAACCATGTTTGATCTCAGCAATCATGAAACCTTGATTTAATTGTTTAGTATATTTTTTATCATAGTAGTCTTTGACATAATCGCTGACACCATAATTATTGCTATTCTTAACAATGTGAAACCCAACAATTGTGATGATATGCTTTTTCTTTAAATAAGAAATTAACAAACCTGTATAATCTCTAGAAGAATACTGTCTTGCTGATACTTTACTTCTTTTATAAGTGTATCTTTTATTACCATCTTTGATAACAGGAATAATTTTAGTTTTCCAGTTTCTCTGAATTGGATCTCTACCAATAACACCGCCATCTCTACTATTTGCATGACCATCAGTTAATGTAATCAAAGATAACTTTTCAATTGAATACTTGTTTTTGAATAATGGTATTATTTTATTTAAAACAACCAAAGACTCATTCAACGGTGTTGATGATAAGTAATATGCCTCTGGTGGTGCAATCATGTAACCCTTATAATCATTAGCAGAATACCTACCTCTATTAGCATAATAATGTTTGTAATAATTTTTATGCATATGTAAGTAAAACAAACTCTCATCTAAATCTTTTTTCTTTAACTTATGTGAGGCAATATTAATTAATCTGATATTAGATCTAAACTCCATATCACCATTTTTGTAGATATAAGGTTTTTCTCTTTCTGTATCATCATATCTATTATTCATTTCTGAAAATGCATAAACTTCAAAAGGTATATTAATCTTTTTAGCAAAGTAAATTAAATTTGTTAACTGATCGATAGTTGATGCTAAACAATCAACCATTGAACCAGACCAGTCAAGCAAGAAAATAAAACCATGATTTTTATCATCAGGTAAAACAGTTAATCTTTTGAAGATATCGTCAGAAAATTTATAGTTTTTTAATTTTAGAGAATCTAAAACACCAGTCTTATCTGTAGTTGCTCTTTTGTAAGCGGTGGCAGATTTTTTCATCTCAAATTCTTTTACTAGATAATTAACAATTTTTTCATTATCTCTTTTAAACTTTTTGAAATCATCTTTTGCCCAATTATAATATCTTTTATATTTACTATTACTAAATGATTTAGTCATTTTATCTAAAAAATATTGTTTGTGATCTTTAGTAAAAACATCATTACTGATGATCGCTTTTTTTAAATCAACATCTGGTAATGTAAAATACTTTAAATATTGATCGCCATTATAAGTAACTTTATCTGTATTTTGTTGAGCATTAGAAACTGTTTTTGGCATCAATTCACTTTTTTGACCTTGCATAGACACAGGTTCTGGATTATCTTGTTTTACTGATTGCTGATTATCATCATTTGACTCAGTATTTTCTTCTGATTGTTGAATGTCAGAATTGTCATCTGTGTTAGTAACAGAATCATCATTATCTTTATTATCATCATAACTAGTTTCACTTTCATTAGATTGATTATTTGAATCATAATTTTCTTCATTTTGACTGTGGTCATCAGAAGTTGATTCTTGTTTTGCCTTTTCTTGATCAAGTAATTTTTTAGCAAGAACTTTTACATCATCTATTGTTTTAAGATTATCAATCTCATCAATAACCCATTGAGCATCAACAAAACTGATATCAGCAGTTTTAGATGATTTATAGAAAAGATTTATTCTATCTATTAAATTTAAGGTATTAACATCTTTATTATTAACACCAAAAAAGTCAATTTTAATTAATTCTTTGTAACCATTAATATAGTTCTTAACTATACCAGGATATTTCTTTTGTATCATTTTATCAATTCTGCAATCTTCAAGAACATTGCAATATGCTTTGTATTCGTCAGACTCTTCACAAATAGATTTCCAGTCATCAAGACCTGTCCATAAAGCATGGGCACATTCGTGAGCAATCAACATGTCTATAACATCTTTATTTTCATGCTTAAAAATAGGTATGGTAAGAATTCTATTCTTAACATCAAAACTAGCAGTTTTAACTGCATTTTGCTCGACTTGAATATTTTCAGTAGCAAGTAACTTTGCTAGAGTTGATTTTTTTTCTATGTTTTTTAAAAGTGTCATTTTAGTCCTTTCGAATCAGTATACTATTATAATACCACATTGGGAGAAAAAGTCAAGTTATATTTTACTCCAACCGTGATTTTCACAAGACCAACCTTGTCCGTCTATCATCATATAATCACCAACACTAGTTGACCTTGGATTGTCATCATAAGCATGAACACCTTCATTTTCAGTCCAACTGTAATCTATATGATTAGTTTTTGTAAATGCCTCATCACACATTTGACCGTAACTTTTATTATAAGATTTTACTCTTACAGTAGCGACAAACTTCCAATTATCATCAGTATAGGCATTGGGCACCTTATGATAAACTGAAACATATTTTTCGTGTTTTGAACCTTTTTTCATAGTATATCCTTTCTTTTATTATTTCGAATCATTATACTATTATAATACCACATTGGGAGAAAAAGTCAAGATATTTCTTTTACAGTATAATTTAACTAAATAGTATAGAATGGACAACACTAATAAACGATACAGATTGTATCCTGTCAAATCACATGTGGTAGCATGGGGACCTACAAAATGGGTTCCTATATCTTATCCACATCCAGTTCTTAAAGATAAGAAAATTGACACATATTATTTAGTACACAGTCCTGAAACACCAAAAAAACTATTTTGGAAGGACTAGTATGGAACCAGTAACAACCGCTTTAGCAGGAATTGCCTTAGTAAAGAAAAGTGTAGATTTTATTAAGGAAAATATACAAACTTGTCAGGACATAGGTCAACTAATAGGTCATGTCGAAAACGCCATGGTGGGTGAGCAACAAATTATTAAAGAAAGAGATAAAAAAGGTGCTGATCCTTTCGCAACAGAAAATGTGGCACAGGAAATTATAGATGCCAAGATCGCTAGGGAGCATTTAAATGAATTAAAAAACCTAATTAACCTCCGGTTCGGTCCAAATACCTGGCAAGAGATTCTCACAGAGCGAAAAAGAAGAATTGATGAGGCAAAAGAGCGAAAAAGAAAAATTATAGCAGAAAGAAATCGAAAAAAACAAGAAATTATGGACATTTTAACTTATTTTACGATTGGTTTAGGTGTTTGTTTGATAGTTGGACTGCTAATTTACATGTTTGTAATCATTTTATAAGATTTGACCACTTTTTTAACTTATTTTTCTTGTATTTTACTCTCTCATCAAGCATTTTTTGATCAATAATACCATATTCTTTGCACAATTGTATCATACAATACACATCACCTATTTCATCTTTCAAAGGTTGGTGATTTTCATCATTTCTTCTCAGAGATTTAGAGCATTCTTGCACTAATTCACCACATTCCTCCATTGTGATCACCATAAGTTGCAAAAATCGTGTATTTAGCAATTCGGTATTCGATTTTGACATGATATAAACCTCATTATTTAATTTTACATTGAATATTTCTTGGACACTGGTATCTAGGTCCCGTTGTCATGATAATATCTGGTAAATTTTGTGGATGTTCGTAAGTGCATTTGTATGACATGTCTTTTTTACCTTTTTTATCTATAAACCACTCTGATTTTTTCAATCTGCACATAGTAAACATGTCAGTTCTAGGTAAATGACCTTTATATTCTCTACCATATCTTGCATATACGGCATCTATGCCCTCATTTTTACAAATTAGCACATCAGTCACAAAATCTTGGCACTCATCTTCTTTCGGTAGACCTTGATCTTGGTTCCACAGTTCAAGTTGATTAGATGATGAATTTAAACAAAAAAATAATAGTGTAATTAATAGTCCTCGCATAAAACTATTTAGTAATACACTATTTTTTTATGTGAAAATCTTCGTCAATCCAATCTGATTTTTCATTCATCATTATAAATGCAGAAACCCACATTACAAATAATCCTGTCGCTGAAACAAGAAATGATGATGCTATATTTTCCATACCTACACCTATCATGACAATCACCATGCCAAATGCAAACATCATACCACCAATATTCATAATTTACTCCTTTCGAATCATTAAATTAAAAGTATGACATATTCTGCATAAAATGTCAACTAAATAATAGTATGAAAGGTGAATTTCAAATATTAATAAATGGTAAATTGATGACATACAATCAATTCGAAGATATACCAGAAAAAATAGGTGCTGTGATAAAATTTTTACCTGATTTTCCTGAAGAACCACATACCAAGGAAGAGCATGAGTATATTTCAACATTTGGCACAAAATTACAAGAATTAGCGAGAAGAGAATGCCGGCAGTTACGAGAGTAGGAGACTTAGATATTATTCATTGTTCTGTACCAGTTAGATCATCTGGTTCACCAAATGTTTTTGTTAATGGTCGACCAGTAAGTAGACAAGGAGATTTTAATAATCTTCATCTAGTGCCTGGTGCACCATGTGGTAGTCATTTGGCACCTATCGCACTAGGATCATTGACAGTGAAGATAAATGGATTAGGTTGTGGTAGAGTTGCAGACGCTGTTGCAGGTTGCACCTTTGTAGCAACAGGTTCAACAAATGTTTTTGCAGGCGGTTAGTCAAACTCTGTATAAATATAGGAGTTATGACAAATTATGATGCAACTAATAAAAATATCTCAAATAGAGTTACTAAAACTTATCGAGATATAGATTTAAATTTTGGTAGAAATACAGTCACCAATGATGTGAATACATTAACAGATGCAGATGCTGTTAAAAAAGCAGTGGTCAATTTAATTCAAACTAATCATTACGAAAGACCTTTTCATCCTGAAATAGGTAGTGATTTAAGAAACATGATGTTTGAAAATATGACACCATTAACAGCAATGGGTTTAAAAAAGAAAATAGTAGAAGTAATAGCGAGATATGAACCTAGAGTAACTATTACACAGGTAATTGTAGAACCAACTGTCGAAACTAATTCTTACTTGTGTGAAATTGACTTCTTAATTTTAGGTATAGAAACTCCACAAAAAGTTAGAACATCATTGGATAGGGCACAGTAATGGCAAACACAAAATTAGAGGTTTCAGAATTAGATTTTGATACCATAAAACAAAATTTAAGAGTTTATTTAACACAACAATCAGAATTTTCAGATTACAACTTTGAGGGTTCTGGTTTATCAGTTTTAATCGATACACTAGCATACAACACACATTACTTAGCATATAACGCCAATGTACTAGCAAATGAGTTATACATAGACAGTGCCAGTGCAAGAACTAATGTGGTGTCACTTGCTAAAGCATTAAACTATACACCTAAATCTTCTCGTTCATCTTTCGCAGAGGTTGATGTTACAATAACAAATGGTACTGGTGCATCCATAACTATGAATAAAGGCACAACTTTCTTAACATCTGTTGATGGCAATTCATATAACTTTGTAACAAATGAAGATATAACTATACAACCAATTGATGGTGTGTATAAATTTTCTAGTGTAAAAATATTTGAAGGCACTTTGACAAATTTTAATTTTACTTTTGCATCAAACGATAGTGATTTTAGATTTGTATTGCCTAGTCCTGATATTGATACTTCTACATTATCAGTTACAGTTCAAACTTCATCAACTGACACAACAACAAACACTTATAACTTAGCATCTAACTTTCAAAATGTAAACTCAGAGTCTTTGGTTTATTTTTTAAATGAAAATGAAACTGGTGAATACGAAATTTTCTTCGGTGATGGTATATTTGGTAAAGCATTGAGTAATGGTAACATTGTAAAATGTGAATACATTGTATCAAATAGAAGTTTAGCAAATGGTGCCAGCAGTTTTACTTTAGCGTCAGGCACTGTGGGCGGATTTACAGATGTTGCTGTAACAACTGTGTCAAATTCTCAAGGTGGAACAGATGA
>CETC01021921.1_pt1 | contig 10404 bp, 8 predicted proteins | sample 326911 | NCBI WGS metagenome assembly CETC01 (sample SAMEA2622694, study PRJEB7988) | marine metagenome | isolation source: saline water (ENVO:00002010), including
ACGCCGATTGACCAAGCGTGGACGGACCTACAATCTGAACTGTCAACAAAACTCAATCGTAATGATTGGGTGGCAAGCTTAATCGCTCGGTTACGCACGGGATTGCAGGACTTTGATAGTCAGGGACTTGCGCCTTTTATCGAGCGCTGGTTGGAGTTTGATGATCTACTCAATAGAAACGTGACTCTGACGATGGGCAATAAAAAAATAAACGGTGTGGCCAAAGGTATTGCTGAAGATGGCGCACTATGTGTCGAAATCGAGGGTGCAATCAAGCACTTTCATGCTGGCGAGGTAAGTCTGCGTTATGACACCAATTAAGCTATTAGTAGATGCGGGCAATACGCGAGTTAAGTCAGCGCTTATGGACGCCGAAGGGCACATTGAGCCATGGTTTAATTTGCCGTATGAGGAGCTCGCGGCACAACAACTACCAGAGACGGTGACCGAGTGTTGGTTGTCGCTTGTGGGTGGTCCACAGCAGTACCAGCTTCTAGAGCGTTGGTTGTTGGCCAAACTGACGGTGCATCAAGTTCATTCGGAGGCGCAGGCCTTTGGCGTTAAGAATGCTTATGAAGCACCCACGACCTTGGGTGTTGATCGATGGTTGGCGCTGCTAGGGGCTTATAATGAACAACCCAAAGCCACTGTCATTATTGATGCGGGTACGGCCATTACCGTCGATTGGGTAACTGCAGAAGGAAAGCATTTAGGTGGTTGGATAGCGCCAGGTGTTGACCTAATGCAAAGCTCGGTAACCAGTCGCGCGCCGAAGGTTTTTACCCGTCAAGATCAAATGTGGGGTAGAGCCAATCAGCTAGGCGTAAGCACTCCTGACGGACTGATGGATGGCTGTGTGAATATGTTTGCCGGATTAGTTAGGCAAGCTCTTCATGTGACTGAAGTTGAGCTTGATTGGTTTGATTACCGGCTGTTATTCAGTGGCGGCTCGACGCCATTATTGCCGCTTGAGTTAAAACGTCGTGGCGAGCAGCGCAGCGAACTTGTGTTACAGGGGCTAGCTCTTTACGCTAATGCATAAAAAAACGCGTCACAGTGCTGCTGTGACGCGTTTTTCGTTGTGTCGTTTAAGCTTCACTTATGACAAGCGGTTACGGAAATCCTCATAAGTAAATGACCGCACTAAATCAAATCGACCATCGCGTCGCAGGATACCAATCGATGGGTGTTCCACGCCGTTGAAAAAAGTCGTTTTGACCATGGTGTAATGCATCATGTCTTCAAAAATAATTCGCGACCCCGGCTGCAAGGGCTCGGCGAAACTATACAGCCCAATCACGTCACCGGCCAAACAGGAGTTTCCGCCTAACTTGTAGGTATGTGCCAACACTCCTGGCTCTTTCGCATCGGTTATTGTTGGGCGATAGGGCATCTCTAACACGTCTGGCATATGCGCAGTGGCAGAAATATCCAAGATAGCAATTGGGCCATCGTTTTCGACGATATCGACTACTTCTGCAATCAACGGACCTGTTTGCCATGCAACCGCAGAACCTGGCTCAAGAATAACCTGTAAGTCATAGGTTTCGCGTAGGCGTTTTAACTGCGCAATGAGGTGCTCTACGTCATAGCCCTCGCGCGTCATTAAGTGACCGCCACCTAGGTTTAGCCATTTCATCTTATGCAGTAAGTGACCGAATTTGCTCTCAACTGCTTGGAGGGTGCGCTCTAATGCGTAGGAGTCACACTCGCACAAGTTGTGCACGTGTAAGCCTTCGATTCCGCTTAGGTCCGCGTGCTCCAAGTCTTGTGCGCGAATCCCAAGGCGTGAGCCTGGAGCGCTCGGGTCATAGAGCTCCGTCTCCGCTTCTTGATGCTCAGGATTCACACGTAAGCCAGCTGAAACCCCGGCTGCCGCAACTTGGTCACGGAAGTGTTGCCACTGACTAAGGCTATTGAAAGAAATATGGTTGACGAGGGGTAAAAGCGCATCAATTTCTTTTGTCTTATAACCTGGCGCATAGGCATGCACTTCACGACCAAATTCGAATGCAGCTAGTTTAGCTTCCCAAACAGAACTTGCTGTACAGCCCTTCAGGTATTCACGTACAAGGGGAAACGTGCTCCACATGGAAAAGCCTTTCAGCGCCAAGATAATGTCAGCACCGCTTTCCTGCTGTACTCGCTGCATCAATTTTAAATTACGCTCCAACAACGCCTCGTTACACACGTAACAAGGCGACGGGATGGCTGCATCTAAATAAGGATTATGCTTCATAAAGTTATTGCTTAAATGGAGTGTCGCATTCGACAACTTGCCAAGGTAAACCGTACTGGTTCAAACGCTCCATAAACTCGTCTGGATCAAATTGCTCCATATTCCAGACGCCGGACTTCATCCAGTGACCTTGCAGCATCATTGAAGCGCCAATCATCGCTGGAACACCAGTGGTATAGCTGACTGCTTGAGCGCCCACTTCGGCATTACAAACAGCATGGTCACAGTTGTTGTAGATGAAGATAGTTTTTTCTTTGCCATCTTTCAGACCCGTTACATAAGTACCGATACAGGTCATGCCGGTATAGCCTTCAGCTAATGAGCCAGGGTTAGGCAACACTGCTTTCAAGAATTCCAATGGCACAACTTTTTGGCCTTGGAATTCAATAGGCTCGATGGACGTCATGCCAACGTTCTCAAGAACCCGCAAGTGCGTCAGGTACTGGTCACCAAAGGTCATCCAGAAGCGCGCGCGCTTGAGCGTTGGGAAGTGCTTCACCAACGATTCAAGTTCCTCATGGAATAATAAATAAGATGGGCGGACACCGACGTTGGGATAGTCGAGATCTTCACGAACACTGATTGGATCGGTTTCGTGCCATTCACCGTTTTCCCAGTACTTGCCGCGTTGTGTAATCTCGCGGATATTAATTTCTGGGTTGAAGTTGGTAGCAAAGGCTTGACCATGATCGCCGCCGTTACAATCAACGATATCTAGGTAATGAATCTCATCGAAATAGTGTTTGGCCGCATAGGCGGTGAAAACATTGGTTACGCCCGGGTCAAAGCCTGCGCCCAAGAGTGCCATGATGCCTTTTTCTTTAAAGCGCTCGTGATACGCCCACTGCCAAGAATACTCAAACTTCGCTTCGTCTTTAGGCTCATAGTTCGCCGTATCAAGATAGTGCACACCTGTCTCTAAACAAGCGTCCATAATTGGCAAATCTTGGTACGGTAGGGCAACGTTAATTACTAACGCAGGTTCAACCTTGCGAATCAATTCAGCAACTTCACTGGCTTGATCAGCGTCGACCTGATAAACCCCAACAACACGATCTTTGCCCGCTTCTTCTTGCAGTTTTTCGCACTTCGATAGGGTGCGGCTGGCAAGGTGAATTTCTGAAAAGTATTCAGGCAACATTGCGCATTTTTTTACCACAACACCAGCAACACCGCCGGCACCAATAATTAAGACTCGAGACATGTATTGACCCTTTTTTCTGATCCATTAACGGGTGACATAAAGGCTGAAAGATAGCATATTTTTGCGAAAACAGCATCCGCATTAGGAGGGCGTGAGGTAAATTACTAATCGCTTATGCTGAGTAAAAACGCGTGGGCTTCGACGCGCAGCTTTTGCTCTAGTTCGGCGCGGCTAGCGGCCCGGTAAGCTTCGACTAACGTGGCTATCGGTGTATTAGGTTGTAGCAGTTCGACAAGTTGACCACTGAGTTTGTCGTGTTGAGCGGCGAGCATCCACCAAGCAAAACGTGCATCGGAGAAGGGCAAAGCCGCTTGACAAAAACCATCTAAAATCGTGCTGCAAATGTTAAGAATTTCTGCGTGGGCTGATGCGCTCACGTCTACAGGCATGCCTTGTATCCAGGCTTGCTCGGTATGTTGTAAAGAGGCGAGCGCCTGAATGTGCATCTCTGCTTCGGGGGTTAAACCAAGCCCCCAAATTGCACTCACCGTTCCGCTAGCGGCATTTTTCTTCAAGCCTCGACGTATTTCTTGCAGCGGCGATTTTTGCCAAAAATTTAAAACTTCTGAGGTGACACCAAAACTGGTGCCAAGGGCATCAACAGCACGTTGTTGTGCGTGGCTAATGACAACATCGAGCATCTTGCTACCTATCAAACTCCGACGCTGTGTCTGGGTAACGGCGATTCGCGTGATTCGCCACCACGTCCATTTCAAGCAAGCAGATTGTTGGCGGTAAAAGCCGAGCGCTTGAGGCAATAAATGTCCTTTTAAACGCCGTTTGCCGGCCATGATGAGTTCTTGAAGTTCGCTAGCTATCGGGCCTTCAGTAGCGAGCCAGATAACACCGACGACCTCGGCGGCAGAGCGAGCGAGTAAAAGGTGCTGTGCTGGGTCATCAAGCAAAAGGCGCAAATCATTAGGGCTGCTTTGGTAATGTGCCTCAAGTAACAAGGTCATTGTTTGCGATAAATTGTCTTCATCGAGTTCACTAGCGTGGCAAAACTCAAACTTCAGTTCTTGAGGCTTCTGACTTGAATGTTGCGCGGCAGTGTTGGTGCTTAAGAGCAAGGCGTCATTGAGCCATGTTTCACAGCCATCCTCTGGTGACCAGCGCAGAGGCTCGTGAAGTCGATGCTCGCAAACGTCAAAGTGGCTGTTTAGCCAGGCCATAAAGCGTAAGGCAAATCCTTGGCCACACCCTTCGTAGCCATCGACTGTTGTTGCTACCGCCCAAACCCGAAATTTGCTAAGCAATTCTTGCAAACAGTGCAAGGGAATTGCCGCTGCCTCGTCTATGACCAGGGGGTGGCTATGGTTTGATTCTTCACGCAACAGCCGATCCCAAGCGCGAAAAGTCGCTGTAGCACCTGCTTCTTTCAGCAAGGTCGTCAGCGCCGATGGCCGCGGTCCAGTTACTAACATCGGTTGGTGGGACTGTGCCTGCTTTATTGCCAAACCAAGCGTTGTGCTTTTACCCCGGCCTCTATCTGCCAATAAAACATGTGTTTTGTTGGGGGCGTTAAGAAGAGCATCAATGACAACTTGCTGGGCCGAACTGGGGCGGTTTGGCAGCGGTGGCCTGTTGCCGAATTGGGGCGGACGTTGCTCGATAGCGGTGAGCATTGCCGTCCAGCTATCGGCACAGAGAACATTGGCATTTGCTGCGGCATGCGCGACTAATCGTTTTTTAAACGGCGAAGTCTGTATGGGAAGTACCAACCATAAACAGCCTCCGCCATTAACCGTGCCAGCTAATGCAGCGAGAGCGTCAGCATGGATTAAATGCTCGAAGTCGAGTACGACATGGGTGGTGGTAAGCCCGAGGTAGTCGCGGTACCGATGCATCTTAGCGCCTGTACCAGAGGTATCTGACAGCCACAGCGGTGAGGGAAGTGCAGCCCCAAGTTGCGCTAAAATTTCATTACGTTGTTGCTGACTTTGCGGCGTAAAAACAAAGACAGCGCGTTGCCGCGCTGTCTTGAATGGAACTAACCACTGTTCGAGTCGTTGTTCGAACATCTTACGCTCTTATAAGAATGAGGTCCCAAAGAACTTGGTAGCGACCGTATTGGCAAAGATCACAGCAAGAATTACTGGAATAAAGGTGCCAATCGAAAAGTCGACGTATTTGTGTAACCAAGAAGTTTGGTAATTCGGGTTACCTTCACTCAGCTCAGCGGCAAAGTTACTGCGCTTCCAGCGGAACCGAACGAACAAGCAAATTAACAAGCCGTTAAGCGGAAGTATCGTGTCGTAGAAAACGTCGACGATAATGTCAAAAAGTGACTTGTCTACCCCAGCATAATGGGCAACGTTGCTCACCCATGGCAACAGACCGAACGATGTGGCTGCTAGCAAAGTTAATAGAGTGATAGCAAACCCCATCGCCAGTAAGGCTTTTTTCCGCGAAACATTATGGCGTTCCATGAACGATGAGGTAGGTACCTCAATAATGGACACTAGCGAGGTAATTGCCGCGACGAATGCGAGTAAAAAGAAAATTGCTGCGGCGACCGTGGCGAAGCCATAACCAACAATGTCAGAAAGCTGCATGAAAATTTGCGGGAAGAAAGAGAAAATCATCGATACTGATGAATCACTTAAACTTTCTGGGTTGGTGTCAGGGTAAATCGCAAAAATCGCTGGAAGGGTCATCAAGCCAGCGGTGAAAGCTACTGCGGTATCGGTAATAGCAACCAGCTTGCCTGAGGTAACGATGTCATCACTGCGGCGGAAGTAGGAGCCGTAGGTGATAAGAATACCCATACCTAATGAGAGTGAAAAGAATGCTTGGGCGAGTGCGCCGTTAATGACACTGCCGTCAATTTTGCTGAAATCAGGTACTAAGTAAAACTCTACGCCCGCCATGGCGTTATCTAGAGTTAAGACAAAGATAACTAGTAATACCAACATCAGGAACAGCGTCGGCATTAAGATTTTAGAGGCGCGCTCGATACCCTTTCTAACACCACCGACCAATATGAAGTTGATGATGACCGTAACGGCAACCAAGTAGCCGACAAACGAATAATCATTGACGAACTGGCCGAAATAATCCGGTTGTGCGATCAGATCTAAGTTGCCGGAGAGCGTTTGGAATAAGTAACCAAAAATCCATACGGTGATTACCATATAAAAAACGGCAATCATAAATGGCGTAATGGTCGCTAACCACCCCGCGATGCGCCAACGTTTGGTATCCTGACCTAACTCTGCATAAGCTTTATAGGGGCTATGCTGGGCGCGGCGACCTAGGCCCATTTCTGCTAACATGACTGGCAAGCAGATGAATGCGACAAACAACGCGTAGATAATGAGAAAGGCACCGCCGCCATTTTTGGTTGCAGCAACTGGAAAGCCGACTAAGTTTCCGATACCCACTGCAGAGCCTGCGGCAGCAAGAATAAAGCCGATTTTCGAGCTAAAGTGCTCGCGAGAAGTACTCATAGAGGAGACCTTTTGTTTATAGTTATTATGCGCAACGACAAGGAGCACCGATAGCATCTCATACGTTGCTGCAGCCCCTTGAAAGTTATTCGCTCAATCCTAGCGTATGCCGTAAACTGCGGCAAGCACTCAACACGTAACAAACTTATGCAACAGGATCTTTTTTCTCAGAACGAATACCAGTCGATAGTGCAATTAGATACGCAAGCCTTTGTGTTAAAAGGCTTTGCTTCAGCTCAAGATTTTCAGCTGTGGCAGCTGATACAAGAGGTCATAGCAGTTTCACCGTGGCGCCAATTGACGACCCCCGGTGGTAAGAAAATGTCCGTGCGTACCACTAACTGCGGTCGTTGGGGTTGGCTTAGTGACGCCAAAGGCTATCGATATACGGCGCAAGATCCGCTGCGCAACGAGCCTTGGCCGGCAATGCCAGAGTTGTTCTCAGAGCTCGCTCAAGATGCGGCGGAGCGTGCTGGTTTCGCAAACTTTCAACCCGATGCTTGCTTGGTGAATAGCTATCTGCCTGGAACCCGAATGGGTTTGCATCAAGACCGTGATGAAGCAAATCTGCAGGCGCCAATTGTTTCGGTGTCGCTTGGGCTTAGTGCGCAGTTTCTTTGGGGAGGAGATAGCCGTAACGATCGTCCGCAGCGTATTGAACTACACCATGGTGACGTGGTGGTTTGGGGAGGCGTCGATCGGCTGAAATTTCACGGTATCGGCAAGATTTTAGCGGGGAACCATCCGCTGCTCGGGCAGCAGCGGATTAATCTCACCTTCCGGCGCGCCAAATAAGTCGCTGCGCCTAACAAGCTAGTACATCATGCTGTAAAGCTTACGGCGATACTGAGCCGCAAGAGGATCGCCTTTGGGTAGGCCATTTAGCATATCCAGCGTCTGCTTCTTCGCTGTCCCGAAGTTGAAATCTTTCATTAGCACCGCAAACGCCAGCTCTAACGCTTCTTCCATGCGCTGCGCATCGTAGAGCTTAGTAGCTAACTCAAGCTGTAACTCGAGATTGTCGGGTTGCGCATCCGCTTGCTCTTGCAAGGCGCGAAGTTCTGGACTGTCGGCTGCTTGCTTTGCCAGCTCGAGCTTACTGACGACATGTTGATAATAGCTGTCTTGATCAGCCAAGCCGATCGACGCTAATAACTCTTCGGTCTGCTCCAGGCGGCCAACACTGCAGGCGGCGTCTGCAAGCGTAAGTTGCGCGGTAATATCCGTCGGTTGCAGGTCATAAGCTTGTTTGGCGAGGGCGTAAGCCTCTTGATAGCTCTCTTGCTTCAGCAATTCCTGTGCCTGTTGCAATAGATCGGCACCCGGTCCCGGAACATGCTGTTCGATACGGGCCCGAATGGCGCTTTCAGGCTCCACACCAGCAAAACCATCAACCGGTTGGCCATCTTTGAAAAAAGCAACGGTAGGTAGACTACGAATGCCAAATTGGGCAGCTAATTGTTGTTGAGCCTCACAGTCAATTTTTGCCAAGCTGACGCGGTCGCTGAACTCGTTGGCTAACTTTTCGAGAACCGGCATCAGTTGCTTGCATGGCTCGCACCAATCGGCCCAAAAGTCGACCATGACCAACTTCGATTCAGAACCCTCTAGAATGACCTGCTGAAAATTTTCAATGGTGACGTTGATACCTACGTTTGCCACAGTAATTCCTTCTTAACGACAAGTGAATGCTTATTTAATGAGGGCTGCGAGGTGTTTTTCAACACTCTCGCAGTACTTTTATTAACTGAACCAACGTAATAATTTTTGCTTAAACGATGTATAGGGTGGGTAACGAAATTTCGGGTCAAACCAGAATGGACGCTGCATTACAGCTTTCTGGTGACTGAAGGTATCAAACCCAAATTTACCGTGATAACGCCCCATACCGCTAGGACCGACGCCACCAAAGGGCAGTTCCGGATTGAGCATGAACATGAGGGTATCGTTATTGCATTGATTGCCCGCATGGGTTTGTTCTGTGAGTTGTTGCAATGCCCGCTTTGAGGCACTAAAACCGTAGAGTGCGAGGGGCTTGTCACGCTCGCGTATGAATTCGACAGCACTAGCTAGATTCGGCACGCTCAAGACTGGCAGGATGGGGCCAAAAATCTCCTCTTCCATTACCGGGCTGTCGATGGCAACTTCAGTGAGAATAGTGGGTGCAAGAAAACGCTGTTGACGATCATGGTCGCCCCCATGGACCACGGTTCCTTGCTCTAAGTAGCCCACTAGCCGCTGCCAATGTTGCTCGTTGACAATGCGGCCGTAGTCGTTGGCATCGCTAGCGTCGGTACCATAAAAATCTTCCACTGCCTGTTTGAGGGCGGCGATGAACTCGTCGCGACGGCTATCAGCAACTAAGACATAGTCGGGGGCGATACAGGTTTGCCCAGCATTAAGCCATTTACCCCAAGCAATACGTCGTGCCGCGGTCTTGATATCCGCATCGTCTAAGACGACGGCAGGGCTTTTACCGCCGAGCTCCAGCGTCACTGGTGTGAGATGTTTGGCTGCGGCTTCCATAACGATACGCCCGACGCGACCGCCGCCGGTATACATAATGTGGTCGAACCGTTGGGCAAGTAGCTCCTGCGCAACTTCTGCACCACCGGTCACTACTTGTACTGCTTCGTTGGCCAAATAATCAGGTAATAGCTTGGCAATGATGTTGGCTGTGCGCGGTGCCAGTTCTGAGGGCTTAACCACTGCACAGTTACCTGCGGCAAGGGCTGCAACAAGAGGGCTTAGTAACAATTGCAGTGGATAGTTCCAAGCCCCAATAATGAGCACTACGCCAAGCGGCTCGGGGTGCAAAAAGCTTTTTCCGGGCCATGCCATCAGTGGTTGTGACACCCGTTTACCGCGCATCCACTTACGCAGATGTTTGCAGGTGTAATCAATGTCATTATTGAGGTAACCAAGCTCGGTGAGCCAACCTTCAGCTTTGCTCTTGCCCAAGTCACTTTCAAGCGCCTTGAGTAAGTCGCTCTCGTGCTCCTCGAGCATGAGTTGCAGCTGTTTTAATTGATTAATACGCCAACTTAGTGGGCGGGTAAGCCCACTAATGTAGCTGTGACGCAGACGTTGCATCATATCGTTCATGCGAATCCACCTAAGGTTAGGGTCTTGGTTTCTTGGTATTCCGCCAAGCCATAACGTGACCCTTCACGGCCAATACCGGACTCTTTCACGCCGCCAAAGGCATTGTAAGCATGTGAAATAGCTCCAGCATTAATGCCTAACATGCCGCATTCCAGGGCTGCACTGACCCGTTCAATGCGACGATAATCCTGCGCACAGAAATAACCTGCTAAGCCAAATGGAGTGTCATTGGCCTTGCGGATGCCTTCCTCTTCGTCAGTAAAGCTTTGCACAGCAACAACCGGACCAAAAATCTCTTCTTGGGTGATTGCCATGCTTGATGTGACGTCGGTGAGCAGCGTCGGCGCATAAAATAGCTCGCCGAGGTCATTTAACACTTCACCACCGAGCAGACATTCAGCGCCATT
>CETC01158438.1_pt1 | contig 10400 bp, 13 predicted proteins | sample 326911 | NCBI WGS metagenome assembly CETC01 (sample SAMEA2622694, study PRJEB7988) | marine metagenome | isolation source: saline water (ENVO:00002010), including
AGTTGAAGAAGACCCATCTCTTACATCTCCTGTTGTACCTGTACATTTTTTATTAGCATCTGTACTGTAGTCCTTAATGCTTCCTGTTTCACCTGTTACTCTCTTTTCATTAACATCTGTATCGTAGTCTTTAACCTCTGTAGTGTCTCCTGTAATACTATGCTCATGATTATCTTTAGTAAAAGTGTGTTTGTGAGCAGCTTGCTCTTGGGAAGTTCCTATTATTTGTGCCGAAGTATATAAGCCCCCTGTTTGCCCTTCTAAGGTGTGGGAATGGTCATCTTTGTTATATTTGTGTGTATGGGAAGACTCATTAGCTAAATCACCATTAACATCACCAGAAGGAGGTGTGCCAACTATACCCCCAGTATTACCCTGAACCTCTTCAGGATTTCCTGACTCCTCAAAACCAACAATGTTTCCTGTGTTTCCAGTAATCTTCTTATTAGAAGCATAATTTGTAACTTGATCCGTGTTCCCTGTGACACTATGTGAGTGGTCATCTTTGTTATAGTTATGTGAATGTGAGTCTTCGGCTCCTGTTCTACCTTCAACAGGTTGAGATGGGAGTGAAGTACCTACCCCTCCCGTATTACCTGTTATATCTTCAGGTGCTGGTGGAGTGCCACCAAAACCATCTACGTTCCCTGTGCTTCCTCCTAAGTCATGAGTATGACTAGAATCCGATCCTCCATAAGATCCTCCGCTTGAACCCCCAGTTCCACTTGTTGGGCCTCCTGTTGTGTTGGGTAACGAGTGCGTGTGTTGTCGGAACTTTAGTTGTTGATCACTTCCTGCTCCAGTACCTCCACTAGTATGGTAGTGATCTCCCATGGGAGCCCCTAATGTTCCACTGGAGTGAGTATGAGATGTATTAGTAGTTTGAATCGTAGTTCCTTCTGTTATAGAAGAACCTTCCTTTGCTTGAGCCGTTAAATCATCAGACGCATGTATATGGTCTGGCATGACTAAACCATCTTCAGACCCATTTCTAGGAAGATGTGTATGTTGCTTTATTGTTAGCTTTTGATCGGTTCCTGTGCCTTGACTGGAATGACTATGCTCTGCAACTGTAGCGGTTAGTCCAGAAATACTGTGAGTGTGGTCAGTGCCACTTCCTGTATCTCCTTCTGTTATATCCGTACCTGTTTTTGCGGCTGCTGTTCCTCCTTGATTGTGTGAGTGGTCAGGCATTGCATAAGAACCTGCACCATGTGAATGAGCCCCTGCTGCATCTGTTTCTTCTTGTGTGTTTCCAGCCTCAGCTTTCATAGCCGAGGTTCCACTAGTCTCAGCAGAGTGTTTATGGTTTGGCATAACCAAACCGTCTTCAGATGAATCTCTAGCAAGATGCTTATGTTGTGGTATAAGAACTGTTCCTCCATCTACATCGTGTTGATGTTGTGGCATTTGGGCTGTTACATTTGAGAAAGTTATACTATGGTTACCAAGAGAAGCTTCTTTTGTAAGTGGACCTGCTGGGGGATCAGCAGTACTATAAGATTGAACAGAAGTAGTTAGACTTATAAGATCTAACTGAAAAGTATCTATCTTCGCATACACATTACCCTCATAAACCCTAACCTTTGTAGAGTTATCATCAGGATTAGTAAACTTTTCTAGTTTAAAAGGGTGTATAAAAGGAGCCCCTGTACCACCTCCTGAATTTGTTCTGCCCGAAGTAGAAACATTACCTGTAGCCCCTACACCATAATCAACATCAGGTTGTGGGGGTTCATAATCAGTTCTTGGGTTTTGAGAAGTAAAATCTATAGACGGATCTTCGGGCGAAGTGTATTCCTGAGAACCACTTGCTCCTGTATCTGGATAATCACTGAACTCATCAACTGCCATTAATCACCTACTTCTGGAATAAATGCTGTTATCTTTTCTCTTAGATAACCCCCTCTATAAGGTTTTTGAGAATCTTGTATTACTAATTCATCAGGCCAGTCTGTATAGTTTGTAGCATTATAAGTCCAAGTCGTTCCCTTATAAGTATATACAGGATGTTCTGTTCCTGTGCTAGCTACAATACGAAATCTTTCATGAAGGGTAGGGGGTACACTAACGCTGGCAATAGGAGACTGGAATAAAATTGGTTCAGGGTGCATTGGCTTGATTAAAGCTAGTTCAGTATCTGATCCAGCAGCCGTTGTTCCTATAGTCCAAGGAGTATCTTTCCAATAAATTTTTACTTGAACCCTAGTTGGCCCAGAATATGCACCACGCTTGTATATAGGATATTCAACAGGATCAGCACCTCCATCACGCCTAGTCCAGCGATCAACGACAATGCCAGAAAGGACAGGGGGCCAAGAAAAGTTTTGGTATGTAATGTATGTGTCAACGATGTTGTTTGCATCAGTTTTAATTAATTCACGTTCAGATACAGCATACCAGTTGTCTGATATCTGTCTGCCTTCACAAAGGATGCCATACTTGTTTGAAGTACTTGTTACTGTTACTATGCTAGTTCCAAAAAACGGAACTATCCCATTAGCATCAGGCACAATGTTAGTTGGGTCTGCTGTTGAAGTAGCCGATTTACCTAAAGCAAAAGTTTGTTTTGTAGTCTTAGCGTCATCTACAGGTTTAGTTGTGTCCGTTTCTCCAAAAATAAAAGTTTTTTGTGGTACTTCTCCTTGATAAAAAATTGTTTCTTTAGAGCGTAAGGCCTCATCAAAAGTCTCATCTAGATCAACTCTACGAATAGGTACTTTTTTAACGTAAGTCCTTTGCTCTACCACGTATAAAGAATCTAAAGTCTCATCTCCAGAACGAACTTGTTTCTTTTCAAAGAGAACATAATTATCTGTTGACTCAAAAGGATCACTGCTCGTTATAGGCATAGCAGAGTTTATTACAGGATCTGCTTCATTGTAGTCCGAACGAGCTATTACGTATGTTCGTACAACGCTATCATATCTAGAATTACCCACACCAGCAGCTTGAAACTCCCAGTTGTAATCATCTTGATCTGCTCTGTCTTTTACATAATACCAAAGTTGAAACTGCCCTTGATCATCATCAGCATTTTTAATTAAAGCTAATTTAAAATTAGGAAAGTTGGTGGTGTCAGGGTGAGCAGCTCCAAAGTTACCGTCGTTATCCGCAACATGATCAGCAGAATCAGCAGACTTTAAATGTCTACTCGCATCTTTGATCTCAACAACTACAAGATCTGAAACCTTTGGAGTTGAGAACTGAATTATCCGCTGCCTTCTTGTAGAAGAAATAGCCATTTATTATGTCTTACCTAAGAAAATTACTTTTACTTTGTCTCCTGCTACAGAAAAATCGAAAGTAATCGTACCAGTAGCAGATTCCCATCGAGGTATAAGTAAAGCGGAACGAGGTACTCTTACCCCAGAAGTAGTTCCTTCAGAAGAATTTAAAGTTATAGAACCAAATTGAGCTGGCCCTGCTATAGTTACGCTCCCTGTGTTAGCAGCGTCAGTTTCATAATATATAGCTACAACTCTATCATCCCCCTGAGCGTCGGGAACATGAACCGCATCACCGTTAGCATCCCTTATAGTAGCAGCCATTGGCTGACTTACATAAGCATCTGTGCCTGAACCTGTATCCGATAATTGATTAGTTCCTAAGTTCCAACTTATTTGATTATCCGCATGTCCTGACTCAATAACAAACTCATACAAATAATCAGCATCTTCAGCCGTAATATCTAAGTTGTTAGTACCTCCTACGGGAATGTTACCTTTTATTCCCGTTGAAGTTAAGTTAGCAGATAACTGCTGGGATAATGTCAAATTAGTGAGAGCCATTATGCAAAGTAAGATGTACCTTCTGGAGCCTCTGGAGTTACAGGAGGAGAAGTCATCGGAGTCTCCCCCATAGGAGACATTCCTTTATAAACTCTTAAAGCAAAGTCTGTCATGGTCATTTCTCCGTCTTTTAACTTCTCAGCCATCTCTGGATTATCCTCAAGAGTATCCTCTATAACAGAAAGCTGTGTTTGATGCTTCTGATTAGCAGGATCAAAGTCCTCTCTATAAACAATCCTAAACAATTGCATAAGCATACCCTGATCAGGCATACCAGATTCTTCAGCTTCTTCAGCCATTTCCTCAACAGGAGATGGTTGCATATTATCAGCCATCATTTCTGGCTGTTGTGGTTCTTCTTCTGCTATGTCTAAGCCAGACAAAGTATCATCTACTTTATCCACCATGCTCATTTCTTGACCAGATTCAGCAGCTTCTGCTTCAGCAGCAGCCATACCTTCTTCGTCGTATTTAAATTTCTTTTTTCCTACAGTTGGCATAATAAATAATTGGTTGTACAAAAATAACCCCGATCCCCTACTTTATCAAGAGGATCGGGGATTATTGTGAATTTGTTGGTGCTAATTAATCAGCAGCCAAACCAAGAGTATCTAGTGCTGTGACTAGTTGAGCTATAGTAATTGTTTTAGCTTTTTGAGCCGAAACATCATAAATCTGAATAAGATCAGTAGCAGTCACATCAGATCCCGCCATAGCTTCTACTGTTGGAGCATCATCTAAAGTTGGCATAATTTTTAATAGTTAAAATTAATATTATGTGGGGTTCCTTTTTAGGGGAACCCCACTTTAGAATTAAGCAGCAGGTGTACTTGAATCCCTCTTGAACAATATGACGTAACCGAAGTTAGTCTTAATTGGCTTAGACGCAGAAGCAAGAATACCTCTGAAGAAACCAATTGTTCTATCTGGGTTAAGTGTTACATCAGGGATGTTAGTCCACTTAAAGTCACCTTTGTAGTTAACAGGATCAAATGACAATCCGTTAGCGTTGGTGATAGGTGCAGGAATCAATGACTCCATTACGTTGTCCACGAGAACATACGCTGCTTCAAAAGAAGCACTTTCGTAAGCAGTGTTAACAATAACCTTGTTGGTTGCAGAACCACTGGTGCTGCTAACAGTATATGGATCAACTCTCACTAACTTATCAGAGCTAGCGTCGAATGTGAAACGTGGTGCAAGGTCGTCTATCAAGTGGTAGAAACCTCTAAAGCTCTTCTCAACTCCTAATGGAGCAATAAGATCAGAAACTCTAGCGTTGTTGTAACGTACATCGTCACGGAATCCAGCTTCAGTCATCAACTGATATGATGCCTCAGATGAAAGAACGATAGAGAACACTGGACGACCATTCTCACGGCCATAAGCGTTTGCTCCAGCACCAGCCCTAACGAGTTTAAAGTAAACATCATCAAGGATTTTGTTAGAGATATTAGCGTCAATATCACAACCATTGTTACCAGTATCAACATTGATCTCAGGAATAGTTGTTCCTTCAAGGTCAGTGTTAGTCGCTGTTCCTGTAGTTGAACACTCAACAACATTATCACAGAGCTTAGAATACTCGTCACGGTAGCGTTCTTCCCAAGAGTTACGGGTAGCTTCCTTCAGAATGTCCATGATAGCACGAAGCTGCTCAGTTCTGTGGGCAGTGTAGCGAAGTTCCTCGACGTTAATTCGTGGAGACTCAACGATAGCTCTCTCAAGACTGTAGTTCTTTTGAACTTTAGTGAAGTCAAGAGTGTTAACACTTGCTTTTTCAGAACCTATAGACAAAGTCTGATCCTGCTGATTCGCAGACATACCATTAGAGGCAGTTCCGTGAGTCGATCCAATAGGTGAAAAGTCAACCCCAACGCTAATGCCAGAGTCAGTTAAGTCCTTGTTAATAGGGGACAGTGGAAGAGCACGGTCATAAATGAGTGTGCTTAGTTGATAACCCATTCCTTCTGGGAATGTAGATTGTTTAATAAGGTCTATCCACGGTGAAGTGTGGAGAGTTGCCTTGTGGATATCTGCACCAATACGCCCCGCTTCTTGAGTAAGAACAGTATCTACTGCTGCGGAGGCATCTGTTGCAAAATCATGTGGTAGTGCAAAGTCTGCGGCCATTGTATTTGTTTTTTATAGTTAAGTTAAGTTAAGGCAGACCGCTCCATATCGATGGATTACGGTCTATTTCAAAGTTAATTGAATCTTGACTAGAACTATTTATGGCTAGAGCAACCTCAAAATTCTTAGTGTGTTTTAGGTCTGAACTAATTAATGGCTAGAGCAACCGACCCGTGACAGGTAAAATATAAACCTATTAAAATATTTAAGCAACCTTGAATTTTAAGCTCCCCACATAACACGGACTCTAAACATTTCTGATCTAATCCAATCGTAGATTTTACCATTGGAATCTTTGTATTGTAGTCTAAACGAAATATACTCGTTGAAGTTACTACGAATTGGTACAAATGGTCTATGCCAAAGGAACTCTGGGTCTATAACCCCATCTTGATCTACTTGTTTTACTTCTACTATATACCAGATAGGGCGGTCAAAAGTAGAATCTGATACCCAACCAAGGGTTACCCACCCACTATAGATGTCATGTTCTATAGTTATTTCAGGTACTGGCGGTATAGTTCCCCAATGATCATCTGCTTTGGTTACTGTGGGGATGCAGCATAGCAGGGCTGTTAACAGCCGTCTCACATTATTTTAGTATCCATAGATCACTTTTCCTTCATACCGTCCTCAACGGCTTCCATAAACGAAATAACAACAGCTCCACCTTTCTTGGCTTTGCCTTTATGTTTTTCGTCTAGCTCGTCTTCATGAACTAGCCCCAACTCTTTAAATATCAAATGCTCTTCCATTGTATCAGCCATCATAAACTTTCCAGTCTTGGGCTCATACATCGGGTGCGGCTCAAAATCCTCTTCTCCCTTTTTCATTTTAATACTTTGGTTTTTGGCTTAGGCTTGACTGGCTTTTTTGTTTTATTATATCTCATGACATCCTTGATCTACGACTTGATGCTTTTAACTCTTTCTTTTGTCCCTTTGTATACTTAGCTGTCTTTGCCGCATCTTTAAAATCTTGTGCTGAGGGTGCCCCTTTAGAGTTAGGTTTCCTCATCTTCTCTCCACTCCCAGCTTTTATTCTTTTCCTTTTTTTGTGTATGTTTTCGTATAAACTCATATTACCATTTTTCTTTATTAGCCCAATAGGCTGCTGACATTTTACCTTTCCTAATGTTTTTACCGTGCCTTGCTTTAAAAGATTTACGTTTCATCTTCATTCTACGAGACTCACCTGCTTTTGGTTTACCTGCTGTACTAGCTCCCTTTTGCCCAAACCTGATTACTTTTATTTTATCTCCTTCTTTAGCTAAAACGATATGACTCTTCTTCGGATGATTAGGGGTTCTCTTCGCTTTATTAAAACCAGAAAAAGTTTCTCCCCTATAACTTATTCTTCCAGAGGGTAATCGTTTAAACTTCTTCGCCATTTAATCTACGTCTTTATCTGTAGCTTTTGGCCCTAGAAGTTTTCGCAAACCCTCGGTGCCTCGCCTGTTGATCGATTCCAAAAGTTTAAATGCTTCATTTTCACTAACCGCATCCGAAGCTTTTCGTTGGAGATTTTCTATGCCTTTTTCAAATCTAGACTTTTGTGTTTTATCCATTTCTTCAACCGCATCTATTTCAGAAAGACTTTGTTTTCCTTGTTTACCCCCCATTTCAAAAGGTAAGTTCTTCTTCTTGATCTTCATAGACCGAGGATCTCTTGGCCCAACAAACTTATCAGACTTCATATACTCACGAATTTTACGACGGGTGGGCTTCTTCTTAGTTTTACCCATAGCATCCTTCATGGCTTTTTTTAAAACACTTTTTGCTCCTTTTAATTCTGACATCCCTAAATATATATCATATTTTCATTGAGACAATCGCTTGTTTTCAATGCGTTCCCAAGTGCCATCCTCCGCCAAATGCTGCACCCTCAAAGACTCGTGGGGGTTATATCCCCATTTTTTTAAATGATGTAGTGTTTTTTCTACTCCCTCCCTGTATAGAGAGCACCTCATCCGCATTTGGATGAGGTCTAAACATTTCTCTCTATACAGTTGCTCCCAATCTGGGGAGGTCATGTCTACTCCTTTACGTCGATTCCAACACAAAGTTTAGGCGGGAGTGCTCTAGCCTGAATATCTAAAGCAACCTTCACAGGTTCTCCACTACCATTATCTGTAAATGGAACATTAATACCAGCTCCAGTGCTCAGTGAACTACATGAGACACCACAGAGGAGTAAAGGAACGACACTTATTACTAATGCTATTTTTTTCATATTTCGTTTTTTTGGTTTATGCTCCAAGAGCAGCTTCAATTGCCGAGGCAAAGTCTAAGTCAGAAGAAGGGCGAGTAGATCCGTCAGGGCCTCTACCAGAGATATTTGGTTCTGCACCTTCAAAGTCAGCTAACCTGTCAGTTAATGAATCATTTTCTTTTAAAGTTTGAAAATATTCTTTTACAATCGAAGGCAATAATTGTGCGGCTACAGAGTTATATGCATAGTCAACTGGATGAATAACATCAGGTGATGTTGTAAATGCTTTTTCTTTTATTGCATTCATATCCACCTCTAACCCATTCAAAAATGGCAGTTTTTCTAAAACTCTGTCTACAACATTATCTGTTACTGCTTGTCTTTGTTTCAACTCTTCAGCCGCTACAGCATTTCTTTTCTGCTCCTCCAGATACTTAGCTTCATTCAATGCATCCTTAGCATTATTATGTAATTCATCTCTTCTTTCAAGGATAGGATCTATTTCCTCAATAGCTTTATAAACTTTTACTTTGTCCCTGTCAGATGCCCCATAAAACAACTCAGCAATCTTTTCATCTTGTTCCTCAGTAGTTTCGTGATCTAAAGCATCTAATATATGATCAGGGTCTACGTCATACTTTTCAGCAAGATTATTTAGAGTTCCAAAAACTTTATCTAGTGGTTCTGATACCGCTTCTACATATGCTTGTGTTCCCTCTAAATTTTCAACAGCTTGTATTCTCTCAAACTCAGCTATTCTTTCTCTCATCTGATCTAAGTCTTCCGACTCTGTCAGACCTTTCATTTCCGAAATCTGTTGCTCTTGTTGTTTAACAGTCTGCTGTAACTGCTCCAACTCAGATCTATTTGATTTAAGCTCGGTCTTTAATTGCTTAAATCTATTAGCCGCTTTAGGTGTCCACTCATCCCCTACATCTTCACTGAGCTGCTCCATTGGATCAACTTCTGTTTCAGTCGTGGTTTCTTGAGCTTCTGCTTGTGGAGTTTCTTCTTGCTGTTCAGGCTGTGCTTCAGGCTGTGCTTCAGGCTGTGCTTCAGGCTGTGCTTCGGTCTGATTCTCAGGCTGTGCCCCTGCTAAAGCATTTTCGATAGCATCAAAGAAACTTGTATCAGCAGGAGCTGATTCTTCTGCGGGGATATTTTCTACGGCTGTGGTGTCTGGATGTGATTCCATTCTTCTTGTACTGCTGGTTTGTTGTTAGTTCTATACTTCGTTAGTTTATGAAGATCATTGAAAGCATCACGATAGCCTGCGTACCATGCATACCGCTGACTAACTGAGAAGGAGTCTCCAGCAATTCCTCCATTAGTCGGGCCTGCAATTTCTTTGAGAGTTGCGATTGCCGTCTGGATAGTCTCAGATCCCAAGATAGTTCGCAGCTCATCAATTTTTTTTGCATCCTTGAACCATAAGTCCAAGGGAATAGGAAGTGAAATAGTTTTTGTCTTTTCTGCTTTTTTAGTAGCCACACATCTTTATGACATACTTTCACGCATTTTCAAGACATTTTCCGCATCCCTCATCGCTTGCTCTTGGTCAAACTTTGCTTTTTTCAGTTGTAAGTCTAAATCTGCTTTTTCTTTTGCCATCTGTAATTTCAACTGATGTTCCTGCATCTTTGTCTGTAGCATAGGATCTCCTCCTTCTTGGCCTCCCGCTGCTCCTTCTTGCTGCAATGCGTCTCTCTGAATTTTTTGTACTTGCTTAGAAGTATTATTTATCATTTCTTCAGCATATTGTAGTATCTGCTTTGCTTCTGAAATTAACCCTTGTGCAGCAGGATCAGCAGCTAACTCCTGAACAGTTTCTGAGATATGCTGATAAAATGCTTGGAGTGCAGGCAAAGACTGTACAGGGTCAGCAGCACCAGCATTTAGTTGTTCAATGATCTGCATCAAAGCAGGAGCATGAGTTTGTAAGTGAGCACCATGCATTTCTGTAGACATAACAGGTATTGGCATACCCTCAGAAAGCTGCTGGTTCTCCAGAATAGCTATCTTGTTGTCTACTGTTTCTCTCGGCTCTACCATATTAGGAGCATAGCGATCAGCCAAGTCATGACCGACACGAGTAGCAACAATATCCCTAGTAAGATTTCGTCTTCCAACTTCATCAAATGATCCACTAATTCCTTGTAATTCACGAAGAGCTACCAATCTATTTGCATATGAACCATTTCCTATTGACCTAACCGCTTTTGTTCTATCTAAGTCTAAAGACTTAATAAATTCAACTGGTACCCC
>CETC01063342.1_pt1 | contig 10399 bp, 8 predicted proteins | sample 326911 | NCBI WGS metagenome assembly CETC01 (sample SAMEA2622694, study PRJEB7988) | marine metagenome | isolation source: saline water (ENVO:00002010), including
ATGAAAGGAGCTTCTGAAAAAAACTAAGAGAGGTTGCGAAGTATTGGGTACAAGGTGATGTTATAGATGAAACAGTAGAAGCATTAAAAGCATTTGGTGCAACAGAAGAACAAATCGCAGCCGAACAACAAAATAAAAGAAACATAGATTGTATTGTTTGGGAAGAAAATAGAGAGATTGTAAATATGTTTTGGAAGTTATCAACGCAATGGTATGTCAGTATGGCTGGATTAACTGGCATAAACTATAAATCTTTGGAATACTTGTGTAAAATATATACAGTTAAAGATTCTGTTGCTATGTTTGAAGGAATACAGGTAATGGAATACGAAGCATTGAAACTTATGCAGAAGGATAAAAAATAATGGCAGATAGAACTACTAATTTAAAAGTTGTATTTAAAACAGAAGGTTTAGAAAATCTTCGTGGACTTAGTAGTGGTTTACAAAAACTTAATAAAGGTGCAAAAGGTGCAGGTATTAGTGTTAAAGGTTTAATAAAAGAATTAAAACAAAAAGAAAGAACAGAAGTAAAAAGTATAAATAATACAAGAGCTTTGTCTAATGGTTATAGAGAATTAGCAAGACAAGTAGATGTTAGTAGTCGTGAATTTAGAGAAGCGACAAGAGAGGCAAATAGATTAGACAAGTCATTAAGAAAGATGCAAAGAACTACTAGTCGTGGAATGGGTGGCAGGTTGCGAGGTGCAGCAAAAACTGCTGGTGCTATAGGTGCTGCTGGTATTTTTGGTGGGATAGAAGGTGCTGTTGGTGCAGCTATTGGTGGCGTACTTGGTGGTGGCGTACAAGGTGCTGTTGTTGGAGGTGCTGTTGGTGCAACTCTTGGCGGTGCTAGACAATCACTAGGTGAAATAGGTTCATATACTGCTGAATTGAAAAAACAAAGATTAGCATTAAAACTTGTCATTGGTGATACAGAACAATACAATCAAGCACAGGAGTTTTTAGCAAAAACAAGTGCAGAGTTAGCAATACCACAAGATGTTATTGTCAGACAATTCACTGCTCTTACAGCATCAGTAACTGGTGCTGGTAAATCTGTAAAAGATGCACAAGATGTATTTGTTTCTATAGCTTCTGGTATTAGAGGTACTGGTGGATCACTAGAAGATATGCGATCAGCAATGGTTGCAACCGCACAGGTGTTCTCAAAAGGAAAGGTATCGGCAGAAGAACTCAGACAACAACTCGGTGAACGCTTACCAGGAGCTTTTACATTATTTGCTGCTTCTATGGATATGACACCTGCGATGTTAGATAAAGCATTAGAACAGGGTAAGGTAACACTAGATGATTTCTTAGGATTTAGTAAATTGCTATTTGATCAGTATGGAGAAAATGCAAAGATTCTTGCAGAATCACCTGCTGCTGCTGGAGATAGATTAGCTACAGAGTTTTCTAATTTTAAAGATAACTTTGGTGGCTTGTTTGCAAATATCGGCGCTTTATTTCAAGATCAAACAACAAAAACACTTAAATTTTTTAACACTAACAAAGATATAGTTAAGAAATTTATTACTGATATAGTAAATATTTTTCAAGGTGTTGGTCGTGTTCTTAAAAAAATTACTTCTGACATTTTTGGTGTTGTATCAGGTGTATTTGAATTTTTTATTGGAAATATAAGAAAGGCATTTGACAAGGTTGCTGAGATGGTTAATGCAATGTTAGATGCATTAGGTGATACTTTAGAAGGATTTAAAAAGATACCAGGCTTAGGCAATATAATACAAAATTTTCAAGATTTTGATTTTAGGATAAAGCTTAGTGAAGGTAATCAAGAAGGTATAAAAAAAGCAATACAACCTGCAATTGATTATAAAAATGAATTAAAAAAACTTTTTGAAGGTACAGAAAATATGACGATAGAGGAGGTGTTTGGTACTCCTAAATTTGATGAGTTTGTTGAGAATGCACAAAGAGCAAAAGAAGCTACAAGTGGACTAAAGAAAGAGCTTGATGAAACATTTGGTACAAAAGTTGCAGCAGGTATGCAAAGTTATATTGAGTCTATTAAAGACGTTACGAAACAAATACAAGATACTGTTGTTAATGCATTTAAAAATATGGAAGATGCACTTGTTAATTTTGTTATGACAGGAAAATTAAACTTTAGTGATTTTGCAAGATCTCTTATTGCAGATATGACAAGAATAATAATTAGACAAAAAATAATGACACCATTGTTAAAAGGTGTAAATAGTATTTTTAATCTTGGATTAAAATTTAACGCATTTGGTAATGCATACGCTAAAGAAGGTTTGATGAAATTTGCAAAAGGCGGCGTAATATCTGAACCTACATTTTTTCGTTACGGAGGTGCAGGCAACTTAGGTTTGATGGGAGAGGCTGGATCACCAGAAGCTATATTACCTCTGAAACGTGGTCGTTCTGGTAATTTAGGAGTTGAGTCATCTGGTGGTGGATCTACTAACATAGTTGTAAATGTAGATGCATCTGGATCTGCTGTACAAGGCGATGACAATCAAGGTAATCAACTTGGTAGAGTTTTAGCAGGTGCTATACAAAATGAATTAATAGTTCAAAAAAGACCAGGTGGTTTATTACATCAAGGATTTTAATTATGGCTACATTTCCATCAATTAACCCATCATTTGGATTTACAAAAGAAAATGATCCTAATGTAAGAGTTATCAAACTAGGTGATGGATATCAACATCGTGTAATTCTAGGATTGCCAGATAATCAAAATGGCAAAAAATTTAATTTTAAATTTGAAAATATAGATGAGGCAGATAGCGATACAATTGAAACATTTTTAGATGCAAGAATATCAGATTTAGCTAGTTTTGATTTTCAAGCACCTACAGAATCTGCTAGTAAAAAATATATATGTCTTAGTTGGCGTAAACAGGTAAATTATGCAGGTAAAGCTACAATTTCTGCAAAATTTGAGGAAGTGTTTGAACCATAAATGCCAATACCTGTATCTGAATTACAAAAAATAAATCCTAGTTCTTTAATAGAACTTTTTACAGTAACACTAGATTCTAGTTTGCATGGTGCAACTACTGTATATAGATTTCATGATGGATCTAATATGAACAGTAGTGGTGAACTTATATGGGATGGTAATTCATATCAAAGATTTCCTGTAAAAGCAGAAGGTTTTGAATTTACAGGTAAAGGGCAAATACCAAGACCAAAATTTACTGTCAGTAATGCTCTAGGAACTATTACAGCATTAATGGCATTAGTTAATCAGACAACTCCAGGTAATGATCTAACAGGTGCAAAATTTACAAGAATAAGAACACTGGCAAGATATATTGATGCAGCAAATTTTACAGGCGGTACAAATCCTTTTGGTACTCCAGATACCTCAAGTAAGTTACCTGATGAAATCTATTTCATAGATCGTAAATTATCAGAGAATAGAGATTTTGTAGAATTTGAATTAGTATCAGAATTAGATCTTTTAAATCTTAGATTACCAAGAAGACAGGTAACAAAAGACATATTTCCAGGTGTGGGTTCTTTTGTAAATGGTTAATTATGACTTGGAAAAATAAAGCATTAGAACACGCAAAACAAGAACAGCCAAGAGAATCTTGTGGTTTGCTTGTAATTAGTAAGGGTAAAAAATTTTATGTTCCCTGTAAAAATTTAGCATTACATCTTGATGCACAGTTTATGATAGATCCTATTGATTGGATTAAAGCAGAAGAAAAGTATGGCGAAATAGTTGGTATTGTACATAGTCATCCTTTTAGCTCACCACAACCTAGTCCAGCAGATTTAGCATGTTGTGAAAAATTTAATTTAAAATGGCATATTGTTTCACCTAATAATAATTCATGGTATTCGTTTAGACCAAGTGGTTATAAACCACCATTAATTGGTAGACAATGGGTATGGGGTGTACAAGATTGTTGGACTCTTGTTAGAGATTTTTACAAAGAAAAAGGAATAAATATTAAAGACTTTGAAAGACCTAAGTATCCTCAGGAGTTTCAAGACAATCCAATTTTTGACAGTTCATGGCAAGAATGCGGTTTTAGAGAACTTAATGATGATGAAGACTTGCAACCTAATGATGCTTTGTTATTAAGAATAAGAAGCACTGGATTAAATCATGTTGCAGTTTATGTAGGCGAGCAAAAATTATTGCATCATTTAAGTTTTCGTTTGTCTTCACATGATACATATGATGGAAATCTTGTAAAATGTACAGGAAGGAGGTTACGTTATGCTTCGTAAAATAAAAGTATATGGTGAGCTTGCTGATTTTCTGGGATGGAAAGAACAGGAGGCAGTTGTTAATAACATTCCTGATGTAATGAAATTTATATTATGTAATCATCCAGAAGCAGAAAGTTATATGAAAAACAAATATTATAAGGTAAATGTAGGACAATACGACATTACAGAAAAACAACTTGCAGATCCTATTGGAATGACAGTAACTATAACACCTGTAATACAAGGTGCTGATCCAGTAACAGCTATTGTTGTAGGAGGTGCGTTATCTGGTGCAGCAGCAGTAGGTATAATTGGTACTGGTGTAATAGTAGGAAGCTTAACTTATGCAAGTTTAGCCACTACTGTTGGTGTTGGTCTTATGCTAAGTGGTGCTAGTCAATTATTAACACCCACTCCAACAATACCTAATGTACCAAGTCAGGTAAATGATTTAGATGCTAACGCAAACTATAGCTTTAGTGGCATAAAAAACGTATCAAAAGCAGGTGTTTCATTACCTTTAGTATTTGGAGAAATTTTTGTAGGTTCTATTACAGTATCTAATGGTGTTGATACAGTACAGGTACAAGGTGAAGCATGAGTAATATTACAAATGCATTCGAGGATTCTGGCACACCCATCATTGATGCGACTTTACCAGATGGTGTATTAGGTAGTAAGCAGTTTTCTACTATTATTGATGTTTTATCAGAAGGTGAGATAGAAGGTTTTCCGTCTGCATCAGGTTTAACACAAGGCACTACAGCATATAACAATGCTGCACTTAAAGATGTATTTATGAATGGTACGCAAGTATTACAACAAAATGCAAGTAATACAAGTCCTGATGATTCTGATTTTAATTTTCAAAATGTTACTTTTACTCCAAGATTTGGTACATCAAATCAAACTTATATACCAGGTATTGCTGCAATTGAAACAGAAAATCCTGTTGGCACTAATGTAACAGCATCTTCTCCAGTAACACAAACTATTACTAATACTTCTGTTAATGCAATAAGAATAACTATAGGTTTTCCATCTATACAAAAATTCGAGGATGATGGTGATATTGTTGGAACATCAGTTTCTCTTACAATGAAAGTAATTGAAAATGATGGTACTACTACTACTGCACTTACAGATACAATTACAGGTAGATCAAAAGATCCATATTTTAGAGATTATAAAATAGAATTTGCATCAACAATATCTTTTCCTGTACAGGTTAGAGTTGAAAGAGATACAGCAGACAGTACAGAATCTACATTAGTTGATGCATTTCAATGGGTTAGTTTTACTGAAATAATAAATGAACAGAGAGCTTATGCCGATGTTGCTCATGTAGGTATCAGGTTTGATGCAGAACAATTTCCGCAAATACCTACAAGAATGTACAAAATCAGAGGAATTAAGGTAAAAGTGCCACATAATGCGACAGTACAATCAGATGGTTCTATAAGTTATAGCGGTACATTTAATGGAACATTTAAAACTGATAAAGAATGGACATCTGATCCAGCATGGATTTTATATGATTTGTTAACTAATACTAGATATGGTGCTTCTCTTAGTGAGACAACAATTGATCAATATGCTTTTTATTCCGCTTCAGTTTATAACTCTACACAAGTAGATGATGGTGATGGAGGTACAGAACCAAGATTTAGTTGTAATGTAAATATTAATAATGGTAATGAAGCATTTACGTTAATAAATGATTTATGTGCAGTAATGCGTGTAATGCCTTTTTATTCTGCTGGTTCCATAACAATATCTCAAGATAGACCTGCTGATCCTGTTTATCAATTTACTCTTGCAAATGTACTTGATGGTGGCTTTACATACGCAGGTACATCACTAAAAACAAGACATACCGTAGTTAATGTTGGATATTTTGATATGGAAACACAAACAATAGATTATGAAACAGTAGAAGATACGACAGCATCTACAAAATATGGAAGTGTAGTAAAAAATATAAAAAGTTTTGCTTGTACATCTAGAGGACAAGCTGCAAGGATGGGGCGTTGGTTTTTATATAATGAACAACAATCTAGTGAGACTTGTACATTTACAACAACATTAGAAGCAGGTGTACTAGTAAGGCCTGGACAAATTATACAAATAGCAGATCCTGTTAGGGCAGGTGTTAGGCGTGGCGGAAAAATAAACACAGCGACAACTACATCAATAACTGTTGATAATATATCTGACTTGCCGACAACACCCACATCAGGTGATACTATCTCTGCAATATTGTCGGATGGAACATTAGAAACTGGTGTAGTTTCTGATATTACAAATTCTGTTTTTACCGTTAATAGTGTCACAAGAGCAGATGGCACTACAAACACATCATTCACTTCTGCGCCACAAACTAATAGTGTTTGGGTATATCAAAGTACTGCTTTACAAACAACAACATGGAGAGTTGTTAATGTTGTTGAAAATGATGGTTTAAATTATACAATTACAGCTTTAACGCACAATAGCGGTAAATATGATTTTGTAGAAGATGGCACTGCATTACCGACAAAAACAGTTACTACATTAACAGATATAAAACCATCGCCATCCAACCTAATATCACAGGAACAAATTGTTGTACTAAATAATCGTGCTGTTTCTAAACTAATTGTATCTTGGACACCAGTACAAGGTGTAAGTCAATATAGAGTACAACATCGTTTCAACAATGGTAATTTTGTAACACAAACAGTAAGCAGACCTGATATAGAAATATTTGAGACAGATATAGGTACTTTTGAATTTAGAATATTTAGTTTTAACGCTTTGGGTAAACCCTCAACCACACCTGCTACTTTAACTGTTAATACTATTGGTAAAACAGCAGTGCCAGCAGATGTTACAGGTTTACTTGTCGAACCAATATCAGATCAACTACTAAGATTACGTTTTAATCAATCTACAGATGTGGATGTATTGCATGGTGGAAACGTAGTAGTAAGACATTCTAACCTAACAAATGGTAATGGTAATTTCACTAATTCTGTTGATATTATCCCTAGATTGCCTGGATCTGTCAGCGAAACTCTTGTTCCAGCAATTGATGGTGAGTATATTTTAAAGTTTAGGGATGATGGCGGTAGACTAAGTTCTGGTGAGGCATCTGTTGTTGTCACTAATCCAGATCCATTCCCAAAACTTGTAACATTTACAGATAGAGAAGATACAGACAGCCCGCCTTTTGGTGGTACAAAAGTAGATTGTTTTTTTAGTGATGAGGTGAATGGTCTTGTTCTTGGGTCATTAGAAACATTAGATACTGTTACAGATTTTGATGCAATAGCAGATTTTGATTTTTTAGGTGCTGTTGATATTACTGGAGGTACTTATGATTTTGCAAATATTTTAGATTTAGGTTCTACACATCCACTTAGATTAACTAGACACTTTGTAACGCAAGGTTTTTATCCAAATGATCTTATTGATAAGAGAAGTGCAAATATTGATACATGGACAGATTTTGATGCTGCTACAGCATTTGATGTTAACGCTAAATTATTAGTTGCTACTACAACTGCTGCACCTTCTAATGGCTCAAGTTATCAAGATAGTGATTTTACAGGTAAAACATTTAATACTTTTGCTAATGGTACTCATGTAGGTCGAGGTTTTAAGTTTAGATGTGAAATGGATAGTGATGACCCTGCACAAAGTATAGAAATAGATCAATTAGGTTATACAGCAGAACTAGATAGAAGAACAGAACAAAAATCTAATATTAGTTCTGGCACATCTTCTTCTGGACTTGCAGTTACCTTTGATCATGCGTTTTTTACAGGTGCTAGTGGTACTGATGTTGCAGCAGGTTCACAATTACCTAGCATTGGTATTACTGCAAATGATTTAGGTGGTACAGATAAATTTGAAATAACTAATATTTCTGGCAGTGGGTTTACAATAAAATTTACTAATGCAGGTAATGCTGTACAAAATAAAACATTTAGTTATACTGCTGTTGGTTTTGGTCGTGGTAGTTAGTATTGAATTAAGATATACTTAGATAAAAAATTGGATTAGGCAATGGCTACTCACGATTATGTTATAGACAACTCCACGGGAGCTAACGTCAGGGCTGATATTAATAGTGTATTACAAGCAATATTAACAAATAACAGTAGTTCTTCTGCTCCTAGTACCACAGCAGCCTATATGTGGTGGGCTGACACAACTAATGGTGTTTTAAAAATTAGAAACTCCAGTGATAACGCATGGGTAGAGCTTTTGCAACTTGATGGTACGTTAACTCTTGAGGACGGTTCTGCAAGTACACCAGGATTAGCTTTTAGGGATGATCTAAACACAGGTATTTTTAGTTCTGCTGCTGATACTTTTGATATAGCAACTGGTGGTGTAGGTAGATTTCAAATTGATTCCTCAGAAATAACATTTAATGATAGTGGTAATGATACAGATTTTAGAATTGAAGGTTCTTCAATAACAAATTTATTTTTTCTTAATGCTGGTCTTAATAGATTAGGAATTGGAGTGACAAGTCCAGATTGTAAATTACATATTCACGAAGGAACTGCTGGTTCAATAGATTCAGTTTCAAATAGTGTTTTGACTTTAGAAAATAATAATTCTGTAATTTTACAAATGTTGTGTCCTTCTGGAAGTTCGGCTCAACTACGTTTTGGCGATGAATCAAATAATGGGGCTGGTTTTATTCAATATAGCCATTCAGCTAATGCAATGCTTTTTGCAACTACTGATGGCTCAGAACGCATGAGGCTTGATAGTTCGGGAAGATTGCTCATTGGTCATAGTACTGTTACTCCTGTTGACAATGATGCAAATAATCCACATTTTCAAGTAGAGGGTACAGGCGCAAATGATTCAAGAATAAGTATTCGTCATAACTCAACAACGAGTTCTAGTGCAGGCACGATATATTTATCAAGAAGTAAAGGAACTTCAACGGGTGCAAAAACTTCTGTTGCAGAAGATGATGCTTTAGGAACTTTAATATTTATGGGTGCAGATGGCACACATGATACAAGGGCTGCACAAATAAGAGCAGAATGTGATGGAACACCTGGGGATAATGATATGCCAGGTCGATTGATATTTGAGACAACACCTGATGGCGGTTTAAACACTTCAGAACGTATGCGTATAGATTCGTCTGGTCATGTTGGGATCGGTTTAGCTCCAGCGAATAGTTTTAGTTTTGGTAAAGCACTTGATATTGGTTCATCAACAGGTGCTTTTGTTTACGTTAGGGACACAGATGTAACTGATGCAGTTGGTGGCATAGGTTATTCTAATGACGGTCTGTTTATTGGAAATGAAAAAAGTGATGGATATATAAGATTTTCTACTAATACCAGTGCTACCGAGCGGATGCGTATAGATTCGTCTGGAAACGTACTTATAGGAACTACTGGTGTAAATAATTCTTCTGTTTCTGGTCAAGCATTACAGGTATCTGGAACTACTAGACCAACTTTAATTCTTAGAGGAAACGCCTCTGGTTCAAATATTTGCGAGATACATTTTGCCGATAACTCTGGAAGTGATAGTGATCCAGGTACTCGTGTTGGAATGATTCAATATAGTCATGTGGATAATAATTTTAGATTCCGTGTAAATGAAACGGATCGTGTAAGAATTCCAAGTAAGGGAGGAATAATAGCTGAATTTAATGATAATGATTCTTTAGGTTATAGATTTAAAAGAGTTCAGGGCTCAAATAACCACAATTTGCTTGCTACTACTTATAGCAGTACAAATGTTGAGGGCGGTGGTACTGAAAGTTTTGTCGTACAGACAGATGGTGATGTTCAAAATTTAAACAATAGTTATGGTCAAATTTCAGATATAAAATATAAAGAAAATATTGTTGATGCAAGTTCTCAATGGGAAGATATAAAAGCAATAAGAGTAAGAAAATTTAATTTTAAAGCCGAAACAGACTTTGGTACACATACACAAATAGGAGTTGTTGCACAAGAGTTAGAAACAGTGTCACCAAAATTAATTAATACAAAAACAGATTTTGATGAAGATGGAACTGATTTAGGAACTACAACCAAAGTTGTTAAATATTCTGTTCTTTATATGAAAGCAATTAAGGCACTACAAGAAGCAATAACAAAAATAGAGTTGTTGGAAACCAAAGTTGCAGCATTAGAAGCTGCTTAGTA
>CETC01158437.1_pt1 | contig 10392 bp, 4 predicted proteins | sample 326911 | NCBI WGS metagenome assembly CETC01 (sample SAMEA2622694, study PRJEB7988) | marine metagenome | isolation source: saline water (ENVO:00002010), including
ATTGCAGTATTTACTAGTAATGAAAAGTTTCTTGGTAAGAGTGGTAAATACAACGGTAGCGATTCAACCGTAGAAAATTCTAACACCCCAGACACATCTGGAGATCCTTCATCATTAAAAACAGGGTCGACTGGCCTAAGTAGACTTAACCAAGCAATATCAATATCTAAACAATACAACAAGAAAAAGAAGACAGTCAATTATACTATTACATTTAATAATGACCCAGCAATAACCGACAGCTATATTCACGAGTTCAGCCAGAACTATACAGAAAATCAAAACGGTTCTTTAAATATTACGCAAAATGGCAGAATAAGAGCATATGGACAAAGGGAAAATAACTCCTTAACTTCAATTAAAACTTTTTTTAAACAAGAGCAAGATGGCGCAAATGGACAAATAAGTTTTAGAGATAGGGCTGAGCAATATTATAATGATTTAGCGGATGAAGACACCGGAGCCCCAGCTGGAACAGAACTAAGGCCAACAGCAACAAACCTAACTTTTGGTGGCGGTCGGTCAGGTATGCAGATTACTTATTCTAAATCTTTCTCAGACGACTTAAGCCTAAGGTATTCTCATAGCTTAGCTGAAAAAGAACTCTCTGGCGGGCAAGTGCAAACAGCTTCAACAAATATGCCGTCAACTATTAAAAAGCTTAACATATCTATTTCGGATACGACTCCTCAGCTAATAAGAAGCACTTACGTTATTCCTAATAAAGCTGACGGATACCAACTCCTGCATGAACCAGATGATTCGCTTGGCAAACAAACCAACATGGGAACAAGAACGGTAGAAATAAGAGCGCAAAAAGCTAGGATTAGTAGCCAGAACGTTTATAAAAATTTCCCAAGCCTAACGACCGACTTAAATTATTTAAAAAAGTTAGCTTTGATAAAAGTTGCAGAAGTAGTACCAGATTTAAAACTAGGGAAAGTAGATTTGTTTCTGGAAGATTGTAGCTATTCTTTTAATAACGAGAGGCAGTTAAACTTTAGGGTCTCCGCTAAATATACGTCCAAATCAAATTTAGAATATACAAATATTCATCCAACAGCTATTAATACGTAAAATGTCAGAATATAGATTTCCAGATACCGATACAGTAAATACCGTAGTGAAATACGGAGACTTTATTTTTCATGAGTCTGGGATGCCGGTTCCGTTTGTGACTATGGACCAACAAATGCTTAACGAGCATAGTGGCAGATGGGGAAGAATAGATAACATCACAGTTAATGGAGTCATTTCCGGGCAGCATTTTTCAGGAACCAGTAATTATGGCTCAGGGCTGATTGGCTTACAGTCTGGTTTGATTAACGGGTTCTCCGATGACTTTAAAGATTTTATAATACAAGACTCTGGGTCAAAAACAAGCCCAACAGAAATAGACACAGTATATAGTGGGTCTGACTGTATTGTACAATCTATATCTTTCGAGGAGTCTAGGTATAATATGCTCTTAGGTTATACTATAAACTTAAGAGCCCATCAGCCTACTTACTTCGAGCATGTGTATGGCGTGCTAGACCCTGTTGACGAGTTTTCCTACGACGAACAACAAGAAGACGAAATAGTAACTCTAACGCATAACGTTTCTGCTAGAGGATTCAGAACTGGGGATACTCAAGCTTTTGATAATGCAAAAAACTTTGTTATTGATCGTACAGGAATTAGTGAAAAAATTCCTTCTAAGTTTGTGTCAACTGGCACTTGTGATACTTGGGTGCTTAAAAGCCAATCCGAGACAGCCGATAGAGTAAACGGGTCTTATTCCGTCACAGAGGTTTTTGAAATGGACCCTTCTGGCTGTACGGGTTCAATTCTTAGGTATAACTGCAACATAGAATCTGGCATTCAGGACGACTTCGTAGTAGGTACTATCCAAGGAGAGCTTAACGGTGGTAAAACAGGGAGTATGACAAACCTTAAAGATAGGTTTGAAGAGACTAACATTTATCAACTTTTTACAGGAGCAATAAACAATTCCAACTTGGACTTCTACGCTATACCGGTCACTTATAGTTCTGAAGAGACAACCTCCACAACCAAAGGAGACAGAAAAATAACATTTAACGCTTCGTACAATACTGACAACTTATTTAATGATGGTGAGAACACCTTTTTCCAGTATGCTTCCGGGCCTTCTTATTTTGACTATAACTTAACTATAAATCAGGATGAGGTCACCGAGGTTACGTCTGTTAACATTGATGGAACAATAAAAAGTAGAGGAAACTTACAAGAAAGAATCTACAACTCTCAAAAATTCTTAGAGGAAAATTTGTTAAACCATGACAACGGAACAACCAGATTAAAAAGTTTAGCTCAAGAGGGACTAGATGAGATCAAGTCTGACTTAACTTCACAAGTCACTCATGATTTAAATGTTTTTCCAAATAGCCTTTCTGTTGTGAGCGGAAACAAGGGAGCCATCAACATATCTGCCTCTTTTGACAATTCTGATAGAATTTACGATGCAAAAATAAGAGGTTCAAGTTATAATATAGATGTAAGGACGGCTTTACCTATTTATAAACCTAGGCCATCAGTTAATGAAAACGGAGTTTCAGCAATTTATCAGACTAACGTCTTAAAAAGAGAAGTAGTAAACATAAATGGCCAAATAATTCCTGACTATAGATCTGGGAGCTTATACAAAGACAGCACAATAGAGCAGTCTGGCTCTGGGATTGTTAATACAATAAGAACAGCTTTAGTGAGTGGGACGGAAAAACGAATGGAGTCAGACACTTCTAACCGGTCAGAAACAGATGGGGCTCTATCTTTTGGAACGACTTACTCTTTTAACTCTAGCGGAGTTTACCCAAAGGCAATGACATATTTTAGCGAAACATAAAATGGCAGACTTACCGAAAAAAAGTATTTTTTACAACTTCCTAGAAAAGAATAATATCGAATCTGGGAGGGCGAAAGTTTATTATACTTTTACAGGCGCGGCCTCTGGTGCAGTTTTTCTAAACCAATTTGCTTCCGTTAGTCATCAGGCGCAAGACGGCTTATCTGATCTGGCTATACCGGGTATTTCAGTTGGGGAAGATGACGAAATTTTTACATCTAGCGTCGATGCAAACTATTCAGGCTTATTTAATGGCAGTGGTGCTGTATTACTCGGAAAAGAAATCGACTACAACGGGTGGACAGTCTTCATGCAGTTGAATGACTTAGGCTGGCTGAATGCAGTTAGCAAGCCTAAAGTATTGTTTTCGTCAATGACAGATGATACATCCACCTCTGGTTTTCATGTAGGAATTGACGGGTCTAATCATTTATATTTTCAAGCCCCAATAGACTACTCTGATAATAATGTTACATTAACCTCTAATCAGGAAATGGGAGGAAATATGCTTTTTTCTGTTTCTATGAGTAGTGACTCTTCGGAGTTAGAAATGACGGTGCATGATATACCTTACAAGAAAAACCATACTAATAAGTTTTATGACATTGGCAATATAGGTATAGGCCAGCGCTCTTTTGTTAATGATTCTAAAGATTGGAGAATAGGAAATTTTGCTTACTCTCCGAGTTATACTTCTACTAGTTACTCTGGCTACAGCGGGGACATTGGTTCTTTCATCCTGCTCAGCGGGTTTGTCAATGAAGCTGCTCGAAACGACTTAGCTGAAACGTTTTTTATTAATAACTATACTCCAGCGCAAGAGACAACTTCAAATGTTACTAGAAACATAAAGGTGTCAACTCCTTACTTAGATAGCGTTTTCACCGGGTCTGGAGTCACTGGCCAAATCGTGGAGCTTTCGAACACTTACAGCTACCCAGATGGTTCAAGCACTAGCACTATAAAACTATATAAAACGCGAGACGGATTAGGTCCGCTAAGTGGAGAACAAATTGGTTTCCATGAATCAACACAGCAAATAACTGAACAGGTCGCAACAGTTCAGCCTGCTTCAGCTACTTACAGTTCGGGCCTACTGTATAGCGGGAGCAAGACTGCAGTGTCTTTCGAAAGAAACTTGACTTCAAATGACTTAGTAGAGGTATACTCTTATATAACTGGAACAGAAAACCACAATAATTCTATGGCAAGGCAAGGCTCTTCATATGAATTTAAAACAGAACACACAGGCCAGAAAACAAATATATACAGAAACGGACTGCTGCAAGCAGAGAAAAGCAAAAACCTTTTTCCAAGTGGAATCGCTGTCAACTACGATTCTTATGGTGGGTCAGGAACAGGTATAGCTCACATAGGTCCTCAAGATGGAATAGTATCTGGGCAAAGGTACTACGTGGACTTTTCGTATGATTACATCTCTGGTGGGGTCGGCTCTGGCGAAGCAGTAACTAGCTCTAACATAGGAGTAGGCGATGTGATGTCAATTCATACTCTTCCTCTAGATGAGGGCAACTTAGGAATAGCTTTTAACCAAGGAATCAAAACTAGCGGGTTTATTACTGCAACAAGAGATGGTTTAACTATTCTTCATAGTGGAGCTGATGGCAACGCAATATCAGATTCTAATAAGTTAAGCAATAACAAAAGTTTTCTAGATGTTAGGTTGGACTATGGAGGGGATTACGAAGTGTCCACTGACAAAGAGTCTATAAATAGTCACTTTACCCCCGTCAGCCCGGGGTCTGGCGGTTGTGTGGGCTCTGACCCTTTCAATCAAACTGACATCGTGGTATATGACCAAATGATAGACGATAGTCGCCCGTCTAAATTTTTTGTTTATACTGGTCAGTCTAGACCAGATGGCTTATATGGCAAAAATTCCAGCGACAAACTTATACTCAAGACATATTACCTAGGAGAAACTAGTACTTCTGATGATGAGGTATTTTTTGAGCCATACCTTAATGGTAAAAAACTAAGATCAGGGGAGCATTACGTTTTAAAGCCAGTGGGGGCAGCGGTAGAGCAGATGGAGTTTGATGTAAGCACTTTTGGCCAAATAGCCGGAACGACAGGCCTCATTCAAATAGCCCCCTTAACATCAGGAACAAAAAATTTCAATCAGCAAGCTATAGCTGGGACTAACTCGTACGTAGAGCCTAATTTTAAAATAGTAGATGAACAGATATGGGTTGAAGGTGTAAGACAGCTTAAGGACGATCAATACCACTTAGTTGATTCAAGCTCCAAAATAAGATTAGGGAATAGAGTAGATAATGATGGTATTACTTCTTTAATTTATTCTACAACCAATAGCGACGGAACAATAGGAATAGGATCATAAGATGCCATTTAACGAAATAGGAAATATAACAATTGCGGGAAACGACAGTGAGCCGGGCAAGGCTTATGGTGGCCATATATATTCTTGTAGTATCTCTATAGGCGACTCTTCCTCGCCCACAACTTTAACACTAAATGTAGTAAGTGAAAAAGGATTTAAAAGAGAACAAATAGACTTAATTAAAAAAGATATAGATCTATTACCTGTTAAAAAAATTAAAATAGGGGACCTAGACGAAATCAATATGTATTTAATAAAATACGAGATAAGAAAGAATGTGGGTTCTAATATTTTAACTTTGGAATATAGAGATGGCTCTATTTTGTTGGATAAGGTTTTTGTAGGTTTAATTAATAGGCACGCCTCTAAGTTTTCAGGCGAAGGACAGGTCAAGAGAATAACAGAACTGTCTGATGGGATTCAAAGTGGTAAGGCTATAGTTGAGTTGAGCGTAAATTGTTCAGCGTGCGAAGGAAACGAAGTATTTAGAAAGAGAGAGTCGAGGGGCGGAGATAACCCCGGAATATATAACGATAATAATCAACTAGTTGTAACAGCTACCGGCAAAACACTTCCTCCGGTTAAAAGAGATGTTGATTACGCTAGTCCGTTGTCTAAGTTGAAAGGCTCTACGGACGCGAACTATTACTTTGTTCCAAGCGACCCAAATAATTTCAGGAGGAATGGAGGAGCCCTCATAGTAGGCAGGGAAAACTTTGTAGAAAACGCGTGTGATGTTCCGGACGTAGATTATACTTTTCATGACTTAATTGAGGCTTTCAAGGCCGGTTTTATTTCTTTAAAAAAAATAAATGGAGAAGATTCCCTAAAAGATAGGACTTATGAAATAGGTCCTGACGGCTTAGGCTACACCCCTTATAGAAGAGACTACACAGGAACCCTAAGGGAAGTTCTTAACGCTTGGTGCTCAGACTTTGGTTATAACTTTACTTGGAATATATATAAAGAGGAGCCAGAGATTATAGGTATTAGCCTGACTTCTAATGTAGCTTCAAAAAAGATAGAAAATATAAGAAAAGCTGTAGAAGAAATAAATGCAGACAAAGCTGACAAGGCTGTGGTTGAATCTACAGTTGAATCGTACTCAAAAGAAGGAACCTTTAAGCAATCTTACATCTCTCAGTACCTTAAACCTTCAAAAGTAAAAGAAACCAACCAAAGGAAATTTGCCGCAAAAACATTTTTTAATGTTCCCGTCGAATTGATTATGCAACCAGCTGAATGGAATACAAGGCCTCTAGCTGATTTTATTACTCATGCGTCTTTAGCTAAGTTTGCTCCAGAGGTCAGAAAGTCTGTTTTATGGGGAAGTGGAGCTTCAAACTCCTTAAAGACCCTAGGTTACTCTGGCGTTACAAAGCTTAGTTCAACATTAAAACAAGCTATTATAGCTGAATGGGAATTTGATCAAATTGGAAAGATACTGGAGCAGTACGGAGAAAATTTTCAACTTTATGTGGGTTTTTATAACCCAGATATAGCTCAATATTGGGAAGACTTTGACAGATCTATAGCAGATGGGTTTATTGGTAGATATTATTTTAGGCCAGTTTTAAAAGGAGAGCTAGACGAGAAAGGATGTATAACGAAAGCGGCGTTTAATCATGTCACTAATATGGTTGGGGGCGGTCAGGTTGAGCTGTTTGAATGGACTAGGGCTGAAAGTTGCTTTAATTTTCCATATGGGAAATTTGTCAAAAACGCCTACAGCCATCAAACTAGAATGGGCGCTATCTTTCCGTATTTGAGAAAAAAATTAGGCTCTGACAATCTTTATCAAGACGCTTATCCTCCTGATTTTATAGACAGGGCAACTGGCCAGATAAAGCCAGAATATCAAACAGAAGAAAATATTAAAAGTCCTGAGTATAAATATACTAATGGTATTTGGGTTTTCGAGAGAGATGCGGTATGGGGCATGCACGAATTACATGTTAGAGATGCTTTTAATGTAGGTAATGTTGACCAAATATTGAAGATGCTGCCCTCCAATTTACCGTTAGAAGGTAGAGCTTTGAATATTTTCCAAGACATTGCACTTAAGATAGGAACCAACAATCTAGTTAACCAAAACTACGAGCAGGTTCTAATAGTAGGACCTCCGCCGGGCGGGAACTTTAATTGCTCTGTGGACAATGATACTTTAACTCTTGTTCCTAAGGTTTTGGATCGGGCTAGATTCGACAGAAAATATTTTAACTCTATATTCCCTAACTTTAATGAAAGAGTTGCTTTATCTGTAAATGATCAAACTATAGATGGAAATGTAGGAGCAGGAAACACTGCGACTTCTGATGACTGTACTACTTTATGCGAAGCAACCCTCATAGAAAGTATATGCGGCACTTGTGAGATAGACGATGAGATAAACCGGCCATACGTTGGTTTTGACAAGTTCACACATAACGAAATAGACGCTGATGGAAACTCGATCCCTAAAGGCACTATGTCTGAGTCTTTTATAGTTAAGCCTCCTAGGACTCTTTCTCGGAGAATTGCTAGAGTTATACTGCCTTCTATGGCTGATTATCAAGGGTATCTAGAGTTGAGGACAAGTAATAGAATTACAGTAGATGGAGCAAAGGATGTCTATGGATCACTTCTTCCTGTGGATGGGGTAAACGACACTGCTTCTAAATACGAAAATAAAACTTTAGGAATAAAAGTGGTAGAAAACAATATAACAAACGATGTAGACCAAATAGTAGATCCAGAAAATAGCGAGTATATAATCAATATGATTGTTCCAAAAACAATAGCAGGAAACAATGATGAAAAAGGTAATTTAAAAAGCATAAAACCGCAAGACTACCACAAAGAAATAGAAAAATATTTCAATGCAGATGCCTTGGGGGTCAGTGAGCCAAATGAAGAGTATTCGTTTTCTATTGCTGGTTTAAAATTTAAAGACATAGGTTTAGATGAGTTTCTTTCTCCAGACAAAGGTTTGAAGAGTATGAATATAAGCTATGGGGAACAAGGGATTACTACTTCTTTTATATTTTCAACTAGACCTGCTGTCGCACCAAACCCTATGACTTTTATGAAAAGCTTGGGGCCAAAACTAAATACTTACGGAAGGTAAAAATGGAATTCAGCGGAAAAAATAACAGAGAAGTACTAGTTGGATCTAATGGGTCTTTCAGTTTGTCTGCGTCTATCAACCATGTGACTGGAGATGCCAGATTTGGGATCTCTGGTGATAGTCACGTTCCGGTTGATTTTTTATTTTCTGATGGCAAGTTATTTAATCCTAGTGGGGAACAGATTTATTCATATTCTTCTGGAGAGGTTGTGTCAATATCAGGAAATTTTTCAGGTAGTCAAACTGACGATAAGCAATACTACAACTACTATGTAAATGACAAATTATTCTACACGAATGGAGAGAGCAATGGCTTCTTGATAGAAAAGTTCTTCATTAATACGACTGGATGTACTATAGATGCGTTTCTAGACATAAAAAGCAATTCTACCCCTTTATATTCTCTAGTAATGCCTTCTACTTTTAGAGAAAGACAAAACCTTACTGGTACTTTAACAAACAATACATCTTTAGGTGATGTAAAAATTATTTCAGGAGAAGTCACTTCTCCAACTGGTGATTATTTAAACTTCGCTTTCACTGGGCATAATTATGATAATAATACAAATGTTACAGCGGCCTCTGGGGGCGGAACTGTCGACGTGGTAATTAGCCCATCCGGAGGGCTGTTCAAGCAAGGCCCTTATACTGTAAGTTTGGATCTATATACCAATTTTGGAAAACTTACGACTGGGTTCAACATAGAGGCTTTACCGGAGAAGCAGTACTCTTATTTTTTAGATAATTTAGAAGACACTAGAGAGGCCTTTAAATCAGGAGATTCTAACCAGCATGTTTTTTCTGGAGGTAAAGCAAACGTTACTAGAACGGGATATGTAGAGACTATGTATGAGGTGCTGAAAGAAGGAGCAGAAGAAACAGGGAGTTTTCTACATCAAAGGCTTGAGTATGTAAACGGCTATACTGGAAATATGTTTACAGGAGAAAACGGAGGGGGAGTATATTCTTCCGGCAGCGGCAATCTTACAGGAAGTGGTATAATAATTGGAAGTGGATTTATTCAATCGGGGACAACCGGTGAATATGATTTAAGCGGGGTAGACACTTTTGTTGGCACACCAAATACATTTGGCTTGTCTATTACTGGTGTGGAAAATGCGACTGGTAAGTTCTATTGGTATGCGACAGGGTCGGGGTCAATAAACTATTCAGTAACAGCTACCGGCTATTCTCAATTAAGTGGTGATGGAGGGCTTTCGGGCACAACTGTTTTAACTACTGGAACGATAAATGGAACAATTACCGAAACCGGAATAGGTGGATCTGGAGCAGCTTACGCGACTAACTCAGGTCAAGAATATGGGAAAAGAACATTTACAGGGTTTGTCACTGGCGCTCCAACCAATACGGGCTCAATAGATTATCCTACTAGTGGTTTGCAGTCTGGTGTGTCATTGTTCCATACAGGGTATTTTTCTGGGGATGTGCTTGCTACTGGCCTCTTTGAAGGAATAACAGGTTCTGGGAACTACTCAGGTTATTTAACCGGCTATGTGAAAACTTTTCAAAATACATTTGATTTCAAAACAGGCATCACGAACTCTGACGTTTACGCTGCTCCACAAGTTCTTAGCGGCACTCCAGTTGAAAAGTACGTTTCATCTGGGAGGAACTCTGGAATGCCTTATGAGATCACATCAAAAATAGAGTTTACTCCAAAATTTGACAATGAGCAAATAGTAGTCAGATACATAAGTAGTGGCATGAATACTACAGGCTCTCTTAATAACATTAAAGAAGAGATATTAATAACAGGAATGAAATAATATGATAGGACACCCAAAAAGAAATATGAGGATGGTCATTAAAGGCCTGCCAAAAGATATAGGTTTCGATGGTGGAAGTTCAGTGGAAGCTGTTAATGATAATGGTGTGGTTGGTGGTCCAGTTATGCACTCTGTTATGTTGTGCCGAGAACTTCAAGATGAAGACACTTTTTTGGGGCAATCGACTGGCAACTCAGTCCTTCCAAATGGAGAGGATATATATTGGATGGTCTTGGTTCCGAAACATTTAGGTCCTACTGTAACCATG
>CETC01030253.1_pt1 | contig 10390 bp, 5 predicted proteins | sample 326911 | NCBI WGS metagenome assembly CETC01 (sample SAMEA2622694, study PRJEB7988) | marine metagenome | isolation source: saline water (ENVO:00002010), including
CTACTGCTCAAAGTAATCTGTTAAACCAAATAAAAGCTTTTGAAGGACTAGGTGGAACAGGCAGACGCATACAAGATCAAATGTTTGGTGCTCAGTTTGATGCAGCTAATAGACTAGCGTTAGAACCCAGACAACGTTTAGCTGGCTTACAAAGTGCATTATCATTATTACCAAAAACTTATGCTACTACTACGTTTAATCCTATAGCCAATACCTATGATCCTATGAGAGGTATTATGGATCTTCTTGGTGGAGGCAACATAAACTTACCAGGCGTAGATCAAACATCTGTTTCTACACAACCTGCTGGACAATCTAATCAACTTCAACAGTTAGCGCAAATTCTTCAACTATTCGGAGGCTTAGGTTAATGCACGAGCAGTGGAAGAAAAGAAAGATGTTTTCTAACAGAGAGCAGGGCATCATGTCTGGCCTTGATCCTGTACCCATGGTGCAAGGTGGCTATGTGCCTTACCCTAAAATGCAAACAGGCGGTGTCGTACCTCAAGCACAGTTGTTTGAAGAAGGCGACAATGAACTAAACGAAGCATTAAACAGTCTGGCCAGCATTACTAAACCAGATGTCCCTGATATGCCAATGCCTAAAATGGAAGAGAGGGTAGAGGTCAAAGAAGAAGTAATCGAGGACCAAGGACCTAGTAACTTTAAAGCTGCCGTGGCAAAACTTAAAGATACGTTTGTTAAAGAAATAGAAAACTATATTGAACAAGCTGGTTCAGGAAACATAGGTCAGTATCTTAAAAGCATGAACGTAGCTTATAACAATCAATTAAATAATTTACGTAAACAATTTAAAGTAGAAAAAGTAGATCCCGAAGACCAATTGTTTACACCACAATTTTTATCTGAATTTATGGAAGACATTCCTGGTATGCAGGGCAGTGGAATACCCATGACTCAAGAAAGGCTAGACGAAATGTTTGGCCCAGGTCAAATTTCTTTAGAAAGATTTGAGGGTTTAGAGCCTTACCAACAATCAATTGTTTTAGATAAAGGGTTATTGTCTCGTATAGAACGAGGTCAAACTACAGCTGGTTCAAGTCCTGATTTAAGTAGGCTAAGAAAACTTTTAGATGAAAGAAGAGCGTTAGCAGGAGAAGCAGGAAGAGCAGCTCGCGCAAACGTGGCAACAGTTGGATCTCCTTCGGGCAGATACCTTGCTGGACTAGCAGCAGGAAGAGCAGCAGAAACAGCAGCGTTGGACAAAGCCTTGGCAGGAGAAATAAATTTAGAAACAGCATTGCTTAACGCACAAGCAAGAGCAGGCACTCGTGGTGGAGGGCTAGACTTTACAGCTGATGAATCAAGTATGTTTACTTTAAGAAATGTGTTGGAAGAACAGAAACGAGATGAAGAAGATCGTAATTTATGGTTACAGATAGTAGATGCTACAACCACTAGATCAGGCACTACTAAATTGGGCAAAGCCTTAATAGCTTACTTTCAAACAACCAATAGACAAACTCCTCCTCCTTACCAAGGCGAAGAAAGAATGATTCCAGGATTAAAAGGCACAGACGACGAAGTAATGACTTTAGCTGAGTATTATGACTATGTTTTACAAAAAGCAGGAACAGACGACAAAATAGATGTAGCAGACGAATTAGAGAAGTGGGTTACGACTTTCCAAAAACCTCCAAAAACATAAGGAGCTAACATGGCGCGTCCACTTACAGACGAAGAAAGAGCAATTCTTGAACTTGCAGAAGAAGAAGAACAAGAAGAAGAAAAAGTAGAAGTATCTCCTTCAATAGATTTAACTAAACTACTTCCTCTTCCTGCAAGAGTAGCTTTATTAGCGGATACGTTTACAGATAGTTTATACGGTTCAACACAAGCAACCATAGGAGATTACCAAGAAACTAGAGCTCGTAGACAAGAAGGTTTGGGTCAGGATGATTTTGCTAAGGAGTTATTAAAAAGAGCGGATATAAATGAACAACAAGCTCAAGAATCTGCATATCAAGCTAAATATGGCGAAGAAGGTTTAGAACAATTTAAAAACATATCTGATCCAGAATGGTGGGCAGCAACCATAGGTGAAGTAATACCTGGCTCAGCTCCTTTTTTAGCAGGTGCAGGAGCTGCGGGTGGAGCCACGTTTGCAGCTACAGGTAATCCGTATGCAGCATTAGCAGCTGCAGCACTTGGAGGAGGTGCTGTTGTTTTTGCACAAACTTATGGTGACGCTTATTACGAATACTTAGAAGCAAATCCTGATGATGAAGCGGGTGCAGACAAATACGCATTAAAAAAATCAGGCATAAGCGCAATCATAAACGCAGCTAGTGTCCCTGCAGGATTAGTGGGTTTAAGTAAATCCATATTAGAGCACTACATAAAACAAGCTATATTACAAGGTGGCATTGGTGGCTTAGATACTGTGTCGCAAAATATTCTTGTTAAAAACAATGTAGACCCTAACTTAGATATAACCACAGGCTTAGCAAAGAGCATAATAGGAGAGGCCATTGGCGAAGGGACGGTATTTGCTACAGCAGGTCGTCTAACTCTTCCTAACTTTAATGAGTTTCAAAAACAAGTTACAGAAGAAGAACGCAGTGCAAACAATGAAAAAGTAGAGGCTCTAACTAAAGCAGACCTACAAAGGATTGCACCAGATTTAGATGATTTAGATGCAAACCAACTTAGAGAACTTATAGACGCAAATCCTGAATTAGAACTTGGTGTGGTAATACCAGGAGAAAGCAGAGAATCTTTACGTAGAAAAATTGAAGAAGCAGTAAAAGCTAAAAACGAACAAACAGTTATTAGAGAATACATGATAGATACTGTTCTTAGTAACTTTAGTCCAGAGCAAGTTTACAAAGAACAAAAAACAGCGTTTGATGCGCTAACAGACGAAGAACTGGACGCTTACATCTTAGAAGAGTTTGGCACACCAGAAGCTTATGCAAGATGGGCTTCACGACAAGGTGAAGATTTTAGTTTTATACCTGGCACTACAGCGACCAGAGAAGAAGATCGTGTAGCGTTAGCCAATGCAGCCTCACAATTGTTAATACGAGAAAGACAAGGCCCTGTATGGAAACTAGGTGTAAACGAGTTCAGAGACTATGTAGATAATATAGAAAAAACCTACACTATTGATGAACTAAAAGTAGCAGTAGAGGAAGCTGTGCCTGGCATAAGAAGTAAGTTTCAAGGACGCGGAATTGAGGAGCTTTCTAGAAAGGAACTAGCAACTGCTTTAGCAGAACAAATTGCAGTTATAGAACTACAACGACAGATACGTGATAAAAATACAAATAGAACTAGAACAGTAGAACTTACAGAAACAAATTTTGATGAAGAAGGTAACCCAGTGCCTTTTAAATTTACTTCACAACTTATGCAGTTTTTAAACGAGGAAGGACCTGCTCTTAGAGCAGAGTTAATTTTATCAACTGGAGAAGATACAAATCCTATAGAAGTTGGTTTTCAAAGACGAGGCATAGAAGAGAACATGAGTTTAGCTGAACAAGCAGCTAACAGAGGAGCGGAACTTTCCGTATTTAAGGTAGATGGGGTTGAAGTAACTGAGGACAGTCCGTTTTTTAACAAAACTTTGCAAGAAGTTATTGATGGCAACACCATACAAGTTTACTACGACACTAAGAAAACAAGATTAAGTAGCATGGACATTCCGTTAGGTCTAGCTCCTCAATTTCAAACTGGTCCAAGTTCTGCTATATCTGCATTTTTTAGCGCATACATAAGACCGTTGATGCCTACAGGATTATTGATAGGAAGTAGAATACGACAAAAACAAGGAAACATTAGAGCGTTAGAAAGCAGAGCACAAAGACTAGGATTAGAAGTAGAGCAAGCTATAGCAGAGGCAGTTAGACGAGGCGACGTAAAAACTAAAGCGCAAGCAGATAAATTAATTATGGCGTTTTTACAACAAACAGGAGCGCGCATAGAGCTGACAGCTGAAGAAAAAAGAGCAGCAGAACGAACAATACGAGACCTTGAACAGAAAAAAGTAAGAGACCAAGAAGAGCTTTCCAGTATTGAAATAGAAGAAATAAACGATCAAATAGAATTTTTAGAAGGACAGTTACAAGATATACAAACAACTAAAGTAGCTGCGAGACAGCTGCCTGATTCATTACGAAAACCAGCATTAAAAATTAGAGAAGGAATAGACGCTATTACAAATAGATTTTTAAATGAAATACCTGAACAAAGTTTAGATCCTAGTTTACGTTCGGTGTTGCAGCATAATTTAAACACTTACGTAACTAGATCGTATAAATTTTTCTCTCCTAATTTAGGTTGGAATCCAAAAGCTGCGATGTTAATAGAGTCTATAACAAATCTTCCTATTAACGTTGCAAACAAAGTGGGAGCAGATACTGGCACACCTAGCACAAGCATGACAGATTTGTACAACAGGGCTATTGTTTCTATGGAGTATAAATATAGAAACAGAATGCCAGATTACAGGTCTGATGCCAGACAAGAATTAGGTTCTAATGCCACTGAAGAACAAATACAAAACAGAGCTACTGAGATAAGACGAGAAAAAGCTCAACAAACTGTAGACGAATGGATTGATTCATCTTTATACAGAAGTGCGACAAATATTTCTAATATGGCAAATGTTTTAAAAGGCAAACAACAAGACAAGGCGGATATAAAAATAAACAGACTTCTTACACAAAGAGGAGAAATACCATACGCTGTTAGACAGTTGTTAGGAGAAATAACAGAACCTGAGCTTATAGCTGCTACGTCTTTTGCTAGGATGGCAAGGTCTGTAGAAAACGCTACTTTTCTACAAGAAGTTAAAAGACTTGGTGAGATGCCAGGAGAGATGTGGTTTTCTCCAGCTAAGACTCCTGAATATACGTACCAAATAGAAACGGGAGACGATTTTAATCCACTAGAAGGTTTGTGGACTACTAAGACTATGGCCGAAGCTTTGTCTGGAGGCAGTGCTATTGGCTCAGAAGATGCAATTCTTAATGTTCTTGCAAGTACATTTGGCACAGCTAAAGCCATTACTCAATATGGAATTATTGTATTAAGCCCAGGTACACAATTTAGAAATATCTATGGTGCTGCAATTATGTATGCAATGAACGGCCATTTAAGAACCAAAGGCGGTTTAGCAGAAGCAGCAAGACTTATAGGTAATGACCTGTTTCAAAATGTGCAGTACAACCCTGAAACAGGAGAAATATCAGGCAACGTTGAAGAATACTATTCGGCTTGGGAGTATTTACAACAACTTGGTATTGTTAATACTGAAGTTAGAGCAAATGATGCTTTGGGTGTTTTTACTCGTGTAGCTAACAGTGATTGGAAAACAATCAACGAAATGGTAAACGGTTTATACGCTTTGAAACAAACAGGACCAGGTAAAGCATTCGATAATTATGTGTTAAGTATTAATCGAGGAGCAAGACGAGCTTACGCTGCATCAGACGATTTCTTTAAAATACTTGCTTTCTTGTCTGAACGAAGAAAGTTTAAAGACATGATAAGTGAAATACCAGGATCAGATAATTTAAAACTAAGAGTATTAAGAGATTTTGCTAAAACTTTAAAAACAAAGAGCGGTCTTACAGATAAACTTTCTGGTTATGTACAAGATCAAGGCACAGTGTTAAGGAATGTTACAGACTTAGATAAATATGTAGACCATATATCAGCTTACATGGTCAGAAATGGAATGCCTAATTATGACTACACAGGTAAATTTGCTGAGTATTATCAAAACTTACCCATAGGTAACTTTATTGCTTTCCCAACTGAAATTACTAGAACAACATTAAACTCTGGTCAATTAGTTTACAGAATGGGCACATACAACTATTCTCCAGAAGTGCGTGAGTACGCAAGACAAGAAGGAGTCATACTACCCGAAAAACCTTTTTATCGAAGAGCTCAAGAAAGATTTATAGGAGGATATGTCGCAACTCATGGTTTAGTAGCAGCCTTGTCCAAAGGTAGTCAAATACTATTTAATATAGATGATGATGAAGCCGATGGTTTTGACCAATTAGTTCCTGCATATTCAAAGGGAGAACGACCAATATATTTAGGCAACGAAAAACCATACCCTTATTTAAGTTCAAATTATTTCTTCCCTTACGAAGAAATAGGTAAATTGTTTAGTGTGCTAAACACGTCTCTTACAGAAAACCAAGGAAGAAGTGATCCTGATGCTGTTAGACTAGCTATGGGAACTTTGATAGCAAACTACACAGAAGCATACAGGCAAGAAAGTATTTCTGCTAAGTTAGCTTTAGATTTGATAAAAAATCAAAACGACAATAACCCTAGAAACATAAAACCAATTTGGAATGAAAACGATGACTTTTACGATCAGTTTTTAGATGGATTTAAATATGCCATGAATGAAGCTGGACCTGGAGCTTACAGACAAATAAATGATGTAATATGGTCTTTACAAGAGGAAGAAGCTTCTTTAGGTAGATATGGAAAAAGAAGAGATTTTATTACAGCTGCAGCTAGATTGTTTGGGTTTGCTGCTTCTGAACTAGATCCAGATAAATCCGTTGCATTTATTATAGATAACCAAAGAAAAATATTTGAACAAGTAACTAGGCAAAATTTAAATAGACAGTATGCGTCAGACGAAAAGTTAACTGATGAAGACACTATAAAAGATTGGGAAGATGCACAACGTTCTTTCTTCAAACAACAACAAGAAATGTATTTTGAAATTGCAGCTCTTAAAGCTTGGGGCGTTGACGAAGACATACTTGAAGATAGATTAGCAAGTTTTGTTCAACTTACAGGTGTAGACGAGGCTTTTTATGACAATATAGAAGACGGCATTTTTACAGCGTGGCCTGTGCCATCAAGCACTATAGATAATTACGAGTCTGCTTTAGAAAAATATGGCTACAAAAATAGAACATGGCCTGAGACTCAACTAGATCGTAAATACGATTTTATTGAAAGAAAACAAATTTCTTTAACGGGTAATTTTGAATTATCTAGGAATCTTGAGGAGAATCTTGGGGTTCGGGATCTGGAAGACTAAACTTTTCTACACGCTCCATCCAAGCTTCGGCAGCTCTTTTAAACTCGTCACCTTCAAGAATAAATTCTTGATATAGACAATCTACAGAACACATCATGACAACACCTTTCTGTATGTCAGTGCCGTACAGCTCGTTGTGCGCAAGTGCGTAGGCAGCTAACTGTTGAAAGTAGTCCCACACCCACTGTCTGCGTTTAGGTTTGTTGGTTTGTTTGAAGTCCATGATAGACAGATCGTCATTGTGCACACCGATTACGTCAGCTTTACCAGCATACTTGTCAGGATAGTACAGAGAAACTTCACAACCGTACACTTGTGACACGTTCGGCAAACCTTGATCCATAATCGTACACGCCATTTTGTAGGCACGTTTTTGATCGGCAGTTTCAGGCTTGCAGTCCCAGATGTCTCCGTTAATAAGTTGTTTTTCTAACAGGTCGTGCATATAGCTACCTCTAGCAGCAGCTTCTGTTCTAATACGCTCAGCCTCTTCTTCGCCTACTTTATCTATCCACTTCTTCAAGAAGTCGCCTTCTTTTGTGCCAGATAATATAGTGGTGACAGACGGAAGTTTTACACCGTTGCAGTCGTAGAACCGACCGTTGCGTCTGTCTTCGCTGGAGAACACACCGTACTCGTACGGAGACTCGTACAGTATCTTATGTTTCATAATTAACTTTTAGGTACGTCATTCAAGCGTCCGTTTTCAAGATCATCCTGTAATCTTTTAACTGCATACGCAAACACATTGCTAGTAGGCCTTTCAGTCTTTTCACCGATGTCGGCTGCTACTTCAACAATTTCTTTACGTATAGCTACGCTTTTCCATTTAGTTGTATCCATCTTTACTCCTGTAGATAACATTATACATTATATTCTAAGATATATCTTAACTATTCTTAGGTTCCATTGAGTCGCCCCAATTATCTCCAATCTCGGCATCTACCTTGTTTGGAACATCCAAAGGCACAGCTTCTTCCATCAAACGACATATATTCTCTACATCTTCGTCAGACTTGATAGAGAACACTAGCTCGTCATGGACTTGCAAAAGTGGGAGGTATCCCGCCTCGTAACAACGGACCATGGCCTGTTTAGTCATGTCAGCTGCTGAGCCTTGAATTAGTTTATTTAGAGCCTTGTAAACAAACGCTCTTTTGATCTCGCCATTGTATTCGTGCACGGCTTCTTTGTGTTTCATCGGTCTACCTGTTCCATACTTCAAAGGCTCCCACATATCAAAGTGACAACGCCTCCCTAGTATGGTTTTGATATAGCCTTTTGAGTTTGCACTACGCATAACCGAATCAGCTAACTGCCTGACAAAAGGTGCGTAGGTATTAAACTTAGCTAAGATCTCTGATGCTTCTTCTACGGTAACGCCCAGCTGATCTGCCAACTTGCCTTTGCCCATGCCGTACATGATGCCAAGTCCTATTGTCTTTGCAGTCTTTCTATCTATGTCCACAAGGTTAGCTACCTCCTGGTGAAAGTCTGCATCACCAGCGTGGTAAGCATCTGCAATTGCATCTGCCCCGTCGTAGCGTGACCTACTAGCATAGTGTGTAAGTATTCTAGGTTCTTGTTGTGAGAAGTCTGCAGAACACCACAGCTCTCCCTCCTCTGGTAAGAACAAAGATCGTATTAAGGGGCCAATCTCTTTGTTACGTGCAGGCACTTGTTGTAAGTTTGGATTGCTCATGGACAACCGACCTGTGACTGTACCGCCTGACTCACCTTTTAGCTGACGTATCTCTGCATGTATCCTACCGTTGTGCTCATGCTTCAATATAGAATCAATAAACGTGCTATGTGTTTTGTTTACTTCTCTAGCTTCGCGTATTAGTTTAGCTATAGGATGAGAGTGGTTTTCTAAGAACGCTTTTGTAAAGCTAGGCATGCCTGTTGGTGTCCTAAGATACGTAAGATTCATAGCGTCAAACACCTTGGCTAATGAGTTAGCTGCCCATAGCTGTATTTCTGTTACGCCTGATTCTTTCTTTATCTGCTGGATTATGTCCTTCTCTCTTTTAATAAGTTGTTTCTTTAATGTCTCGGCTCTCTCTAAATCAACACGAACACCCTTTTGTTTCATCGCAAGAATGACAGGAAGCACTCGCATTTCTAAATCAAACACGTTCCAGAGGTTTTGTTCTTCTAATAAAATCTTGAAGTGATTCCATAATTTTAGTGTGAGGGCTGCGTCCTGTGTTGCATAAGTGCCCACATAAGCTGATGGTAGCCTCCACATTTCAGCCTTGGGGTCCAATCCCCACTCCTCTGCAGCAGCATTTAGTTCTGCCTCAGTCTTACCTTCATTTATATATTCGCGACCCAAAGCATTTAATGAATACCAATATTGATTCTCGTCAATCAAAGGTGCAACGACCATGGTATCTATAATCCTGCCATTTATGGTTACGCCCTCTTTTACCAACCAACCTATATCGTATGTAGAGTTGTGAAATATTTTGTCGCTTTCTGTAGCGCAAATCTTTTTAGTAAACTCTATAACTTTCTTTTTGGAAAAGTTAAATCCTTGCTCATGTGCAAATGGAAAGTAATCTTCGTAACCGTCTATTGCAAAAGATATACCGACAACCTCGCCATCACCTCGTATGTAACCTGGACCCAACTCTTTCAAGTTTGGATCTCTAGTCTCAAGGTCGATGGCTATCTCTTTTGCCTGACATAATTTTTCTGTTGGAAAACTATCGGGTGGTATCCACTCCGTTGGGGGCTTATAAACAAAACTCATATAACGTACCTGTAGTAATCATCTTGGGCTTGTATCAGATACAAATTTTCTATTGTGCGCGTGACCGCAACATAGAACTGCCTGTGTAGCCCATCGGGTTGTAACATGGAGGTGCGCTTCTGTGACTTAGATAAATCTAAATACACAGCAACGTTCTCCGCTTCTCCACCTTTTGCCTGATGTATGGTTGAAATGACAATTCGTGGCTCTCCATATAAATCCTCGTTGTTCTTTATTGCTTTCTCTATAAAACTTCTTCTTTCTACGTCTATCGTTTTATCAAACACCGTCTGCCATTCTTGACCAAGACACTCGGGTTTAAGTCCATAATTATCTATTATTTGTTGCAGTGATAATGATTGCCCTTGGTTTGGAGCTTGAGAGACTTGTGTAATAAAGCCTCTCTTTACTCCTGTTTTGCCTAAATACTTGTATAAAGCGTCAAGCTCAGACAATGTAATATCCTCTTGATTGTTTAGCCTTTCCCAAATCTGTATGGCCATGCTCATTTTTCTAGGTATGTATCTAAAATTGTTATGAGCAAAAACAAAACCATTATCTATTAAATACTTTCTGACATTGTAGCC
>CETC01066099.1_pt1 | contig 10350 bp, 10 predicted proteins | sample 326911 | NCBI WGS metagenome assembly CETC01 (sample SAMEA2622694, study PRJEB7988) | marine metagenome | isolation source: saline water (ENVO:00002010), including
CCCCACCAAACTGCTGCACCTACTTGTGCTGCTAAGAATGTGAGTAGAGGAATTGGTAAATTTTTCATTAGAATCCGCCAGGAATAGGAAGTCCCATACTAGCACCAGGAGCAGGAGCAGGGGATGGAAGTCCAGGAAGTCCACCACTAAGTCCACCACCAAGTCCACCGCCAGTTAAAGCACCACCGATGCCTTTAGGCATTACGGACTCAATCACTTTACTTTTGATGTCTTGGATGATGGCATCCTTATTAATAACCAAATAAAGGCCACTACCCACAACGGTGAGAGATATAATACCAGACCCAATAGCGATTGCATTTATGATCTTTTGCATAAACAAGAATAATTCTACCTTATTTATTACAGTTTGTATGGCTTTTCGTCTGTAGTAATTTTAAGAGGTGCTTGTTCAACTCTAATTGTTTGTACAGGACCTTGAGGTGTCCTTGCTATAATTGCCTCAATATCTTTTGCAGTAACAGGAGGAAGTCCACCATTAGCACCATTTCCATTCATCTTCATAGTGCCATCTCCTTTCTTAGAAGCTGTCTGAATTCCGAAGCTAGCTAAAACTCCTGTAAAAACCGAAGCTATAAAAGTTGGGTCAATTTTTTGTTGCGGAACACCAGGAATTGCAACGTAATTTAAAGTCAATATACCCCCAGACCACACTAGTACACCCAATCTCACGAAAGTGGAGATTATAGCAGCCTGTTCGTCTTCATCAGGTAATATCTTCTCTTTAAGCTTCTGTAGTGGCCCTTTTTGTTCCACTTCTTTATCATTTAATTCTTCTTTAAGTTCATCAGACATCGGTAGATTCCTCCGCTTTTTTTAACATTTTTGCTAGTTCAGCAGTGCTACCAACAAACATAGTGTTGTTGACAGTAGATGGACCTTTCGATGGTCCTTCTTCTTTAACCTCTTTGGTTTCTTTTTGTAACTTCATCAACTTGTCAGTTGTATCCGCTACGTTCTTAATCATCAAGGCTGCAACTTCATATGCTCTAGGATGATCAGATGAGGCTGCTACATCAAGAATACCGTTAAGTGCTTCTTGACCTTTATCTATTAAGTTATATAGCTGACCACGTGTATATTCGTAGTCCTGTGTGACATCTTCTTTAACTTCACGTTTAGGTTTTGCAATAACGTCTACCGTCTCCTCAGGGAGATTTAAGATGTCTTGCATATTATCATCTAATTTGGTCATAATATTTCAAATCCTTCGTTGAAACCGAAGTTGTCATCTGGTTGTACTAGTACATCATCTAATGCATTGATTTCACCATCAGCATTCTTATCCTCCAATGCCTTAGGAGTATAAGTGAGTCTAGTATCTTTACGTCTGCTTGAGTCTCCAATATTTCCAATCTCCATAATAGACTTCTTAATGACCCCGATATTAGTAACAGGACCGTATAGGTAAGTCTTTACAGTAAACTGTAAACGATACTCTAAGTAACGACGGTTTAAGAAACTACCGTCATAGGTATCAGTGTAATCTACACCATTGAGAACTACAGGACAATCTTTTACTTCATCCATATCAGGAATCATCTTGATAGGAAGATTAAAAGATGGTTGGAAATAAGGTAATATCTGCTCAAGTATTCCAAGACCATCGTCTTGTGACTTGGCTAGTATACCTAATTCAAACCCAATATTATATGGAACTGGCATATACTGTTTACGCACACCACCAGTAGCATCATCTACATTCCTGTAGACTGAAATAGGACTGGTCTTTCTTTGAGGATCGTATTGATACGATGTCATCTCAAAGTAGATCCTTGGCAAAGTAATCTGTACCTGCTTATCAATATCCGTAAGATCTTCTAAGCGTGCAAGAAACTTATCTCTAGGACCATAGGCTAGAGGAACCTTTTCACGAACAACTTCAGCACCGTTCTCGTCTAAGTCACGTAGTTCGATATTATTAAAAATAGTACCGAATGCTATGACAGTTCTGCGAATAGTACCGTTATAAAAATACTCTAACATTAGAAGCTACCTGTCTTATTTCCAATTTCGCCAAATGGATTTCTTTCAGAGAAGTCAATGACATCATCTGCTTTGAATTCTATTACGGCGTTATCATCATATTGAACACTCTCGACTTGTATCGTAGTGAACGACTGGATCTCTCCAGTTCCATTTGGACCTGTGACCGTTTCTCCTTCTTGGAATCCTCCAGTAGGATAAACCACAACAAGTTTACCTGTTGCAGCATCAAAGGAAACTACAGTACCTGTGCCACCGCCACTAGAAGTAAAGTCCTCACCCTCTGCAAATGTACCTGTGACATTAATCAAGGTAATTGGGAAGGTATATGCCTCACGTTCTAATTGATCGACTGCTGCATCACCAGTATCAAAGACCGTGTTACCACGCTCCATAAGTTCGGTAGTGATAGTATAGAAATATACTTTGCCCAATTGGAAGAAAGGCATTTCTTTTTCTACGAATTTGATCTCATAGTTATCTCCTGTTAAGGGATAATGTATAATATCTCCTTCATTTGGTCGATCTGGAAGTGCTGGATTAGCTGTATCTACTTCTGACCACCGATTAACTGAAACAATAAATGTTGCTTCATCAGTGACTCGTAGACCGAACTTGGTTGCAAGTTCAGCACCTACTCCACCGAATCCTTCTACGTTCTGTAGAAGCATCTCCACTGTGTATATAGTTGTAAACTTCGATAATGTGACATCATTCATCACGCTATCTTGAACCATTATACGAGGGATGTATTTAACATCACTACCAAATAGTTTAATCTGTTCGTCAACTAGGTCTTGAATAAGACCTTGTTCACCAGTAGTACCACCGTGTAAGGTAGGGAAGTAGGTGCTAGTAGGCATTATCCAATAAGATCAAGGGGTGGAATTGCATAGGTTGAAAGTATTTGACTTTCAATCTTTTCAAGTTCTAGAACTGCCTCTTGATATATTTTCTCTCCATTGAGAGTAATACCACCAGGCAATTGAATGTTCTGATACTTGGTTAGGTTGATACCCCATTGCTTCTTAATAAGAGCAGTGAGATACTTTTTCATAAAGGGATCGTTATTCATATCAGTATATGTTGTAGGATCTAATGCCCTATAACATTCTATGATAACAAACTCACCTGCTTTCATATCTTCAGCAGCAGTGTCGAGATAGAGTCTGTCTTGTCTCTGGTTGAATCTATACTGTATAAACGTTCCGTTATTCAATACAAAATCAAGAGTCTCAAGATAGCTCTTGGTCATATAGTAATTAAGTATATCAACAGCACCAAAATGATATAAGTCATTTAGGAAGATCTGATATTCTATACCAAATAAGTTACCTCTTATACCACTAGACTTGATACCAAATATACGGCTAATACCATATACGTGTTCAGGAACTAGGATATAATTATCTCTTTCTGTCCACTCAGTTGTGCTACCAGCTACGGTAGTAGTCTGGTTCTGAGATGAAAAGCGTGTAACATCAGCAGCAGTAACTTCGTGCTTAAGAAGCATCTTCTCAGCACCGTTGTAAGTCCACTCAGAGAACTTCTGAAAGGCATCATCAGTCAGATCATCTATCTGCTCTTGGGCTACGTTAATTTGCAGTACAGGTTCTCCTAACTGCCTCTTACAGTATGCTTGTAATTCTGCTCTCGTACTCGGTTTTGCCATTACACACATTATTACCCTTCTTCTATATTTAGACAGATAGGAAATGTGGCTTTAATGTAGAAAAAGGTATAAAGTAAAATTGACTCTCTGTTAAACCCATAGAGATCATCTTGGCTATACGATGTTTACCATCTAACATTCTATACTTGTCGTTATATGGATTAGACATATCTGTTATAATTCCTGGATACAGTTCAGGATCCTTACGTGCCCCAAAGCAACAAGGGCAATTATCAAAGGACATATGTGGATATAAATGCTTTCCTTTCCAAGCAATATCCTCAAATTGAACTACGATTAAATTCTCTTCAGTTAGATATGGTAAACAATCTTTAATAGGTATATCGACACGAGAAAATGGGAACTCCTTATGGAATCCCCAATCTCCAAATACATCTTCTCTTGGCGTTCTAGTATACCAAGGATGTTCGTACCACTCGCTCAATTCTCATTAAGAAGTTCTCTTTCCACTGGTTCCTCATCAGGTTGTTGTTGATCTTTAACAATATTTAATGCTTCAACCGCACCCTGTAGTTTAAGGTATCGTTCCTTAGCAGTGTTTAATTTCTGTTCCATCTCAGCGATCTCTTTCATAAGATCTTTCATCTGAGTAGAGAAATTAACAATTAATTCGTCGGTATTCATATTGGCCATAATTGAATAAAAAAGGGGGTCGTTATAACCCCCTTATTATATGTGATATTTATCAGAGTGTCAAGATTATGCCTGTGACTCACTCCAAGAAATACGTCCTGTTACGGTGAATGGGTTGTTATTGTTAACACCCGTCAAGTCAACAGGTTCTGCGGTAACCGTTAGAAGGTCAGGTCCATTCGGGAAGATACCGTCACCACCAAGGATGGAGTTACCCATCTCAATGATAGAACTAATATCGTAGGAAGTAGATCCTGTTAATCTGTTACCACTGTTGTCAGTTGTACCACCAGCAGCACGGAAGGAGAAGATCTCAAGTCCACCTGCGTAGGTGTCGTCATTCGTGTGCTTGATCAGCTGAGATAGTGAAGGAGGTGCCACATCTAAGTATGTGTCTGTACTTAGTGATGGGTTCAGGATTAGTTTAACCTCGCACTCGTGTGTGTTAACAACGTCGAGAGAGTTGAGCTGCAACTGCATTCGGTTGATAATTTCACGTTCACCCAGTGAACCAGATAGAGAGGAGTCAACAGAAGGTGATAGTCTGATTGATACAAGAGGTATCTGCGAAGGAACCACGTTATCAGTACCAGATGGTGCACCAACTGCCATTGTTGTTCCTGAAGGAACGGCAGGGTTGCCTAGTGCACCGTTAATAATGTTTGCACCTTGGTTCCACTGGAAGGTAGTGTTACCATTCTCATCAACGTATAAGAAGTCAACTTCTAAGTAACCACCTGAGGATCTAGATCTGTAAATACCACGACCATCAACGAACCAACCATTAGCAACAGTGTTATTGTAAACTGTTGAACCCTGTGTTAGAACACCTGATTGACCTGTGCTGAAGAATAGTCTGATATAGAATCTTTGGTTTCTAGCCCAACCCTCACCAACATCATACTGTCTCTTAACTTGAGAGTTCTGATTAGTTGTGGAACTCTGTGACACTTCGTTAGTAAACTTAAGCAAGTTTCCAGACGCTGTGAAGAGGTATGCTTTGTCAGAGTCAAATCGACCATCTGTGATAACAGAAGTACCCCAGTGGAACAGACTTGGAATGTAAGTAGGAATTCCTTCGTTCTGAATCTCGTAACGAGCAGGTAGGTTACCTGATCTGAAGTATGCTTCGGTTAAGCGGTTGTTGTGCTTGAATTCGTGTACGTACTTGACGTGACCATTCTGATCTTTAAATCCAAAGCGAATCTTACCAGCACCATACCAAGAGTAATCCATATATGCCATCTGGATCTTGGTGATATCAAGAACAAATCCAGAAGGACCAGTTCCGTCACATCTATCGTGATTCCATTCTGCTTGAGGAATCTTGCTGTTGATTGTCTTAGTAAGAATGATATTTTCAGCAGTAATACCTTTGTACTGAGGCTGAATAATCATATACTGACTGTTTACAACACGAATCACTTTATGCGACTGTCCACGAATAACAACATAATCGCCGTTATCAACTTGTGCAGTAAATGATGTAGATGATCCAGTAACGATGTTAGATCCCTTAGCAACAGATACACGACCTGATAACTGAGTTGTGGAACTACGGCGAACGGCGTTCAGTGTAGCACCATCGTACTCGAAGTACATACCATTCTGGAAGTCGTACATACCAGCACGTACGTTAGAGTTATCCCAATTGAGTACGTGATATCCAGTAAATCCAGTAGCATTCTGTGATGTAGGTGCAGCGTCTAAATGATACGCAAAAGTAAATGCGTTATAGACAGTTGCAACTGGGTAAGTACCATTATAACCTTCATCGACTGAATCCACAAATTGTAGATTAGTACCGACTTCTAAATTATGTGGTAGTTTTGTAGCAACAAGAACACGATGAACTACAGAGCCATCAACATATGGGAAGTATGTTTGTGCTACAGTAGGCATCTTAGGACAGAAGTTGATAGCAAGAGAGCACTGTATACCTTTACCTGACTGGTAACGGAAGTATCTACGTGTCTGTCTTACAATCTGACCATCAGGTGACTTACTGGTTCCAATTTCCATACCACCGTCAAACGGTCTGTGTAGGAAGTATCCATCTGGACGTACGTAAATCGCAGTGTCGATGAAGTACTCAGTGTTACCAGAAGAGTTGTTAGCACCTGTTGTAAAGGTTGATGCATCAGCCATTAGGAGTTCAGTGTCATCCTTAATAGCAGAGATAGTTGTCTCTACAATTGAGAATTGACCTGTTGAGTCGTTGTTGACATATCTGAATGTATCACCAACTTTGAAGTAACGTGTGAAGGTAGTATCAGTACCAGAAGCAACACGTGAACCAGTTGTAACTGCGATAGTACCATTACCTACAACCTGTCCATCCATATTAGTATGGATTAGTTTCTGTGAAGGTGTCTGTGAACCACCAGAAGTTAATGTAACGAAAGTACCAGCCTCTGCAAGTGCAGCAGATTCTGCTAACTTAATGTGGTCTTGGTCAACAACAATAACGAAGTAGTCTCTGTTATCTGTCAATCCACCGACGGTTGTACCACCAGCATCTTGATAGATTACACGTTGACCAGTTCTCATAAAGTGATCCTGAATATTCAGGGTCATATTAGTCGTATCAACGACACCACCTGATGATGTTTCTCTAGAATCGAATGACTTAGTTGTTGGTACAACTTGGAATGGGACATCGACAACGAGTTGAGTCGTACTCTTAATTTGAGATACGCTGTAAGCACCGTCAGTCGTACCGAAAGATGCAGTCTGGTTCTCGAAGACCTGAGTACCCGATCCACCTGATGTAATGTCAATCTCGCCGCCTGGGTATGAGTATGAAACACTGTTACCAAGTGTGAATCTATCATTGCTGACAACTTTAACATAGTACGATGCATTAGGAGTTAAGTTACCTATTGCAGTTCCAGCAGTTGTATAGAACAAACGCTCACCAGTTGATAGGTTATGATTCTGATAATAATAAGTGTTCTTCGTAGGGTTCTGGAAGATACCTGTCATTCCATAAGTACCACGAGCATCAATTAGTCTGTATGGTGAAGACCAAGTATACTCTTTAATTCTAAATCTGTTATCATCAACTCTGTCAACATAGACTGTCCTAGGTAGACTCAAAGTTGCAATGTTACTACTGCTCGAATAGTAACGAGGATCGCTACCAGATGTCTTAGTAATCTGGACACTATCGTTAGTTACAGCACCGTGGTTCTCAACGTAGAATGTATCATCATCGTTTGAACGATCCTGTACAAGCATTAAGTAAGCATTACCGTAATAGTTTTCACTATAACCATATACCCAAGATCCTTGTCCATAAGCAAATCCATACCACCAACTATATCCAAATCTAAAGTGGAATCCATCGTTATAGTTCAAACTCCAGTTGTAACGATAGTTGGATGCTCTGTAGTTATCTCTGTCATATAATGGGTTATAATCTCCGTTAGTTAGAGTTGTAGGTGACTCAGGTAAGTAGTCATCATAATTCCAACCACCATTCCAACCCCAAACAGAACTAGTTCCTGTATTCCAAGGGTTGTAGAATCTTCCATCATAATTAGAGTTGTTAAGGTTACCAGAACCATTATACTGCTGACGGTTCATAGTTAAGAAGTAAGCCCTATTCCAATACTGGGAGGACATACCATAGTTACCATTTATCTCAGCAAAGTCATAACCAGAGTAATTAGAACCGAAGTTCCAAGCAGACCATCTATATCTCCAATACCAATCATACCAAGGTTTGTAGTCAGTTACATATCTGTGTACTAAAGCAAAGTTATGCTTACCATAGTTGTAAGTAGCTGCTGATCCTTGTAATGATTGTGCATCATTTCTTATATTAATAATACCATTACTACCTGGGTTACCACCATTACCAGCATCTCTAAATGCGTTTGATAGTTTAATTGTAGTAGTATTACCAGACTGTGATTCTACTCTAGTAAAGTAAACACCATTACGCTGTAAATTTTCAATACAGTAGTCACCTGGGTTTGGATAATAAAGTAAAGCATATCTATGACGCATATAGTTAGCGTTAGTACCTGTTAAGGTAATAGTATGCTGATCGTAATCTATATCACCATCATTAACTGTCCACAATCCAGTTGGTTTATGATCCCAAGGCTGGAACAGGGTCATATCAGGAGTAAGAGTCGTTGATGACGTATTCTCGTAATCGATTACAGGACGACTATCAGAAGCTGTTCCAGTTGGGTTTTGTATTTGTAGAATTTTTGGAGAAATGGTGTTAACGAAATACAATGCAGTACCGTTAGCAAAACCATTTTCATATTCAGTGTCTAAAACAACTTTAGAAGTTGCAGAAGCAGAGAAACTAATTTCAAAACCTACACCACTATTACCTACTGTAGCATCGTAAGCATATAGAGTAGAAGGAGTGTTATCAGTAACGTAGATACGAACATAAGCACCAGAAGTACCTTCAGTACCGTTTACATATACACCGTCAGTATAAGCAACACCACCACCGTGGATACCATCAGCAGTTGTACTTAAACGGAATGGGTGGCTTATGTTAGATATATCATCTAGTTTAAAGATGTACATACCGTTCTTATTAACGGTAAATACATTACTTCCTTGACCAACTCCATCAATTGTATAATAACTTTGACCTGCAACTTGTATAACACCAACAACATATTCAAATGTGTCAGCAACAATACCCTTAGATGTTTGAAGAGCAATGGCAGACCCTTCATAAAACAAACCTGGAATAATACTTGTATAAGAACCAGCAGCATCACCAGTAACTGATTGGGTAGCACGTGCCTTATATGTAAAGGTTGTTGCACTAGGAACTGACTGAATTAAGTATGAACCTTCAGCAGTTGTTGATGCAAGACCAGATACAACAATAGGAATACCTGGTGTAAGACTGTGCTCATATAAAGTTGTAACTGTTACAGTATCTGAGTTAGCTGTAACTTCAACAGACTCAATAAACGGAATTGTTGTGTCTGATGTAGCAGAATAAGTAGAAGGAATGTTGTTAACCAACTGTAGAGTTTCCCACTTAGTTGCCTGTGGCCCGTACTCAAAGTCGGTGTCAATCATCGTTTCTGGGTTTGAAACTCTGAGTTTCGACACTGGGTCAATTAGTGTCTCAGATGGTTCAAACGTTGCTGCTTCAGATTCTACGAATACCTGAAGAATGTCAGAAGCATCCATAGTGCTGGTATCAGCAGCTAAAGTAATGACTGTTTCTTCTGCTGCTTTGTTAAAATCGCAACCAGTTTCTGTAGCAGATGGTGGATTAAATCCTTTTGTGGGATCCGAGAAGTTGTAAAGAATCTCGTTATCCGTAATATTGGTAATAAGAAGTATTCTATTACCTGCAATATTATCCTTTATAGTAACCGTACCACCTGTTAAAGTCGTTGGATCGTACGGTACAAAGGTATATTCTGTGACTAATTTCTTTGCCATTAGTAGTCCCTGAGTTTAATTTATACACATATAATAAAAAATTCTCAACCGCCCAAGGCAATTGAGAGAGCTGCAATACTTGAAGTTATGCCCACACCACCTATCTTTAGGGTCTTAGCAGTACCTGTCAAGTTGACATCTCCACCGATGTCTAAGTCGCCAACCACGTTTCCTGTTGCGACGTTTCTTAGGTTCCTTGATCCATCAAGTACTTCTGTGCCAGCAACGGACAGTCCGTTCTTAGCATTAAAATTAACGTTTGAGGTTGCCATCGTGGTTCCCTTTCCCCCCGATCGATATCGATATAGGTTTTACTTCAGTTATTTATACAATTACACATTCATTGTGATTCTTGTGAACTGAATAAAGGTTCCTATTGTGGCAGTTGCACTTAATTCTAAATTAGCACCATTCAATACAGCAGTAAATGTGGCCACTGCAACTCCTGGATTTGAATGAACGTCAGCAAACATTGTCACGAATGCATCTGTTCCATCGTGTGTAAGAATTACTTCACTGGTTGAGACGTGTCCACCGTGTGAAGCATATACTGTATATTTTGCACCACGTACATTTGC
>CETC01022201.1_pt1 | contig 10340 bp, 20 predicted proteins | sample 326911 | NCBI WGS metagenome assembly CETC01 (sample SAMEA2622694, study PRJEB7988) | marine metagenome | isolation source: saline water (ENVO:00002010), including
GATCGAAGAAGAAAAAGAAGGGCAAGCGAGGCAAAAAATGAGAGGAAAAAAACGGAAGATCAACCGAGCCAACGTGATCAAGCACGCGGTCTTTATGGCAGAGGATCTCTTTCCAGGTGCCAAGCAAGGCAAGGCGAAGCGGGCCTGGGTCATTGACCTGATCAACGAAAAGGTCAATTTGCCGATCTTGAACGAGAAGCAGGAGGAGGTCGTAATCGGGCTTTTGGTCGACCTGGTCTGCGACTTCGTCCTCAAGAAGGCCGAGTAGATGCTGCCACCTCTTCTCAAGGCTGTCGAGCGTCTGGGCTACAAGGCCTTCGACGGCCAGCACGCCTACAACCTTAACATCATCGGCATCCGCACCACGAACAGAGACCAGTCCCAGGACCTCTTCGACGACTGGCTGACCTGCACCTACCGCGAAGAGGTGGGTGGCTCCTGGGTGACGAAGTGGTGGAGGGCTACGACTGACCCAGGGAAGCAGGCGCTGCTGCATCCTGAGCTCTACAACGCAGACGGGACCGCGATTCTCGCCACCGGCCAGCATCGCTCGGCCTATGTCCTCGGCCTCCATCGCAACAAGTATGAGGCGCTCGTGCAACGAGGGCCAGGGCCGATCAAATTCTACAGGGACTCGACGCTCGACACCGAGCTCGACATGGACCCTCACACGCTGCAGACGGGCTTCATAGGGGCGAACATCCACAAGGCAGGCCGGGATTCGGCAAGGATCTCTGGCGTCAGCTCGTCGGGGAAGCGCTGGACCTGGTCGGCAGGGTGTCAGGTTTTCAAGCGGGAGCAGGACTTCAACGAGCTGATCGACCTGGCACACCTGCAGATCGAGCACCATCCAAGGTGGACGAGTTTCACCTACACCCTGATCCACGAGGAGGATCTGCTGTGAGCATCAAAGACAAATTAGACGAAGCGCGAAAAAGCACGAAGGTCGCATTTCTCGGAGGTGCCCTTGTGGTAGCTGGGACTTGGGGGAGCTGCGAGCTCCAGCTCGATGAGCAGGGCTCAGAGGTCGCTGGAGAGGCTCCAGAAGTGGAAGAGGTCCCAGCACCAGCGGAAGAAGCAGAAGCCGACCAGGAGCCAACAGAGGCCGAAGAAGCGCCAGAAGCGGAAGCGCGATAAGCTCTTGGGGTGGTGAGGGGTCTTGATTTTTGGGGTCGAGACTGAAAACGCCTACTTTTGTCCCTCCTTACACAGGCGACCCTCACCATCTCTTTCGCTCGGGTTATACTTCCAGCAGCCCAAAGGAGGGGCTAAAAAATGGGATTTATCCAAACAACATTAGTCGGCAACGTCGACGCAGATCCGAAGCTCTACACTACGGAAAGCGGCTACAACATCCTCACGCTCCGGGTAAAGGTCGAAACCAGGAAGAAGGCGAAAGGAACCTTTCAGGACTTTAGGAGCTGGTGGACCATCAAGATCTTCGGAGACAGGTGCTCGGAGCTCAGTGGGCTTTCGGTGGGCGACCTGGTGCTGGTGAAAGGGGAGCTCCGTCGAAACAAATGGATGAACAAGGAAGGCGAGGAGCAGATCAGCTACGAAATCGCAGCAGATTATGCGGAGCTCTTAAGTGGCACAGCTCCACAGCCTCCACAAGTTTCCTCGGGAAGGGAGATCGGCCTCCCGTCATCTTCCGCGGATGACGACATGGATCTGCCGTTTTAGGCCGATTCAGGAGCCAAAAAGGGTCAGGGAGGGCATCCTTGGCCCTTTTTTTTGCCGAAAACTAAAATCCAAAAACTCCAGCCGTTTTTGAGTCAAGTTTTCCATCTTGCAAAGTCCAAAAGCTTGGCTCCGTTTTGAGTTCCGTTTTGGCGTTTGTGTTTTGAAAACTCAAGTTCGGATTCTTGGCTCCGATTCCGCTTCCGTTTTGGCGTTTGCGTTTTCCAAAAGCTTGGCTCCGTTTTTGGTTTTGTTTTTGCGTTTTACTTTTGAAAACCAAAGTCCAAAAGCTTGGCTCCGTTTCCGCTCAAGGTTTTGCGTTTGCGTTTTCCAAAACCAAGTTTCCGATTCTTCATTCCGTTTCCGCTCAAGGTTTTGCGTTTGGTGGTTTCCGATTCTTCATTCCGTTTTTGGTTTTGTTTTTGCGTTTGCGTTTTTCCTCCAGGAGAGCTCAAACCTTGAGTCCGTTTTGCGTTCCGTTTTGACGATTCAGTTTTGCGAAATGGGTCGTTTTCGTCGAATACTTGTCAAGTTTCTCGCTGTTTTAACAAATTTTGTTGATATTTGCGACGTTTGCTTTCTATAAAGGAGGCCTCACCAACCACCCCGTCTCGTAAGGAGGGACACCATGAACACCAAAAACCCCATCGACAGCAGCGAAACCACACAAACCCAACCCCTTGACGCCCTCATTTTGCTCGTCGTCAAGGCTGCCGAGCACTGTCCACAAGACCTGGCCGATAGATTGGTAGAAGCCTGTGACGCCCTTGAGGAAGAGCACGACACCCTCAAGGCTCAACTCGACAAGCGCGAGTTCCAATATCGAGCCCTCTGCACTGATCACCGAATGGAAAAGCTGGACGCCGAGGAGGAGCGTGACGCCCTCAAAGCTCAACTCAAAAAGCGTGAGTTTCAATACCGAGAGATGGAGGCGAAGCGAGACGCCCTTATCCACGAAAATGTCAGACTCCATCGAATCATTGACGGTCTCCGCGACCAGGTGGCGGTGAGTGCTTCAACTGTGGCCGACCAAATCAGTGAGTGGGCAGAGGCCAATTACTCCAACAGCCACGAGGCCCAGGCCGTTGTGGAGGGCTGCTATGACACCGAAGAGCTGGAGGCATTCGGCTCTCTGGAGGCATTTAAAGAGCACGCTGGAATCCGTGATGATTACCGAGAAGACATTATCGCTATGGGAGGTGAGTGATGAGTATCGCAGCCACCATCGAAGAAGCTATCAAACACCCTGTAAGGAGGGATCAAATGGAAGAAATGAGAGAAAACACACTATCCGAGATGATGCAGAGCGTCGTCGCGTTGAGCTCGCTCCTCGCGGTGCTGGCTCAGAAGGACCCAGAGGCGATCATCTTGTCGCTGGACTTGACTCAGAGAGCAGCCTCGAGAGTGACAGCACACCCCGGCAGTTACGACAACATCAAGCGCCTGTTTGGTCTGATGATGCACGAAGGGGCGGAGCTCACGCAGACGCTTGAGGACAAGGACCAGGAGAGAGGCTACGAGCTCCTCGAGCGCAGGACGCTCTTTGAGACCTGGGACAACAGCCTCAAGGTAACGCTCGTCTGCTACGAGCGGCAGTACGTCGAGACCGAGTGGCCCTCCGACTCGATCATGGGCCTGATGAGCGGCATCAAGCAGCGAGCGGACGAGATCCTCGAAGCAGAGGTGGACTCGACTCAGATGGACGGCATCCAGGAGGGCTCATCTACAGAGGAAGTTCTCGCTGCGGTCGATTCTCCTGCACATTTGGAGCACGTCAAGCAGCTCCTCGGGGGTGAGTGATGAGAGGCATTCAGACCGAATACAGAGGGCCTACCGACTACAGTGGCACGCGCATCATTGCCAGGTCCGACGGACAACACCTGATCCACCCTTACGACCACTCGCTAAACGCCGCCAAAAACCACCTGGTAGCTGCGAAGAAGTTCGCAGATCGCTTGGAGTGGGGTGGTGAAATGGTCTCCGGGTGGCTCAAGCCTGGATTCTTTGTTCACGTTGTCCCGCCGGAGGTGAAGTGATGGCTAAACAGCTTAAAAACATCTACTGGAAGGAGGCCATGACGCTCGATCTAACGATTGAGAGGGTCGGGGCGGCGTTTGTCGCCCTCAAAGGCACAGAGCGACACCGTGTTTTTTGGCACGGCAACGAAAGCAAACAGGCCACCAAGTGGCTTGACTGGATCTCGGGGGGTGCATGATGGGATTTACCCTTCTTTTTGTCGCCTGTGAGAGCTGCAAGCTCCTCGGGATGCGAAACATGATCACCATCAACGAGGACTACTCTCCCTCAATCCCCGTGAGGGGACGAGAGAGGCCAGTCTGTCGCCAGTGTTTCGACTTTTACAATGAGGGCAGGATCTCCAAAGGTCTGGATCCTGTTCCTCTCCACCCGAAGGCCTACGTCAACACCCCATAAGGAGGGAAGAAATGAGCACACCACACCAAGTGACGATTACGGGTCTCGTCGTTCTTGAGGACGAAAGCGACCCCGAATGCCTTGCCGCAGCTACGCTCCTGGATCTCATGGTTCCGATGAGCGTGAACGTGAGCTCGGCACCCATGACAGCCCAGCGCAGACAAAAGCGCTCCTATCGGTGCAGCATCTGCGGAGGTAGACACGCCGCGAACCACTGCCCACAACAAAGAGAGATCAACACCAAAGGAGGTGCAGAATGAGCACAGATTTCGAAATCCGAGAGAGGGCTCTTGAGCTCATGAACAGACTTTCCGAGAATTTTGGAGAGGTCACAGAAGAGGACGATGCGGAGCTCACAGCGATCCTGGATGAAGTCGAGAGCCCGATGGCCTACCTCTTTTTTATGCAGAAAAAGTGCGAGGCAAACGCCGCAGAATGCAAGGAGCTCGCCGACATCTACACGGTGAGGCGTGGGTCTTGGAACAAACGCAGGGAGCGCTTCAAAGCCCGAATGCTATCGCTACTTCAGGCGATGGAGGAGCTGGGCGAAGACCCTAAGCACTCAGGACACTGGGGGACAGCCTCGCTTACGTCAAGCTCCCGTGCGGTGGTCACAGATGTCGGGGACTTGCCGGAGCAGTTTGTCAAGACCACAAAATCCGCTATCAAGACAGAGATCCTCAAGGCTTTGCGCTCAGGATCAACCATCGAGGGAGCTCATCTGGAGACCTCTCGGAACCTTTCCATTCGATCCAAGTAAGGAGGGACACAACATGGAAAACCCCAAAATCACAACCACTTTCGAGCAAGGAGGAGCACTCAAAGAGCTCTTCAAGGCTCTAATCCGAGCACAGGGCAACATGGAGCCCGTGCTCAAAGACAAGAAAAACGCGCATTTCGGCAACGCTTATGCCGACATCAACAGCATTTTGGAGACCGTGCTCCCATCCCTGAGGGCCGAGGGCGTCCTGCTCACACAGCACATCGGCTGGAGTGATGGCGGCCAGGTCGCAACGGTCACCACCGTTCTTGCACATGAGGACGGGGGCTGGATGAAGTCGACAGCAGGCTGTTCGGTGGGCTCTAAGGTGGACCCACAGAAAACGATGGCGGCAACAACCTATCTGCGAAGGTACGGGATCCAGGCAGCTCTTGGGCTTCCGGCGGTAGATGATGACGGTAACAGGGCCTCAGGGCGTCAAGGACCCGACCTGCGGGCCGTCCTGGACTACGTGTCTAAGGTGAGCAGCATCACAACGCTCGCGGAGCTGCAGCGCACCGCAGACGCCTTTGGAGAGCAGAAGCCTCTTGAGCAGATGACGAGAGGTGAGCTCAATAATCTGGTGAAGCGGATCAAGGAGGAGCTCCATGGATAGGTACGCAGACGCAGCGATCTTCCTGATGGTCGTTGGATTCTTGACCTGGGGCCTCATGTCTCAACCTGGGATGTGACGGATGGACAAGGTCAGATCCTACCGCGTGGACAGCATCTCTCAGGAGAGACCCTGTGGCACCTGTGGCCGTGTCATCGCCCTCGGTGGCGGTGGCTATCGGCTGGAGTCGGCTCACCTGCCATCGATGCAGGTGGCCTGCTCCTGGCAGTGCGTCCAGGATGCGCTCCACCTCGACCTGGAGGCACCAGATGACGCTGATCACGCTTGAGCTTGAGCCCAAAGGGAAGGGCAGACCCCGAGTGACCTTCAAGGCAGGCTACGCAAGGGCATACACGCCGGCAACTACGGCCAGATGGGAGAGAGCCGCGGTCTCTATCCTCAGGGCCCAGTGGAAGACAGGCCCACTCACAGAAGCCGTCCAGGTCGAGATAGACGCTATCTCAAAGAGGCCGATCAGGCTGTGCCGAAAGAAGGATCCCGATGGGGTCCTCATTCGGGCAGCTCTCCCCGACGCAGACAATGTGGCGAAGGCTGTCCTGGATGCTCTCCAGGCGGCTCGCGTCATCGACAACGACAAGCAGGTGGTGGACCTTAGGGTCCGAAGCCTCTACTCGGAGAAAGGCAGTACCGGCAGAGTCGTCGTGCGGCTCACACCCATTGAGGAGGATCGCCATGAAGTGCAACCCATTGATCGCACTTAGGGCCCTGAGGGACCGTGACGATCTAAGCGTTGGCGAGTTTGCCGTGATGGTCGCTATCGTGCTGAGGGCCGACAAGGAGGGATCAACCTGGGCAGCTCAATCCACCCTCGCAAAGGACTGCAAGCTTTCACCTCGTAGCGTGAGAGAGAAGATGGTCTCCCTCATGGAGAAGGAGCTCCTGCTCCGGGTCAAGCGTCCAGGGACGTCGGACTTTTGTTTCGTCAACATGCACGCACTGACCCCGGAAAAATCTGCCACCCCTTCCGTGCTGACCCTGGCAGATTCTGCCAGACCCCCCGGAAAAATCTGCCTACCACCCCGGAAGGATTTGCCTACCACCCCGGAAAAATCTGCCACCTATCTACCCAAAGAAGAACCCAAAGAAGAACCCAAAGAAGAACCCAAAAAGAAAGCACCACCGATCGAGACGGCATCTCGTCTTGTGCTGTGGTCTTCTGAGTGGTGGCATGAGCTATGGACCGAGCTCAACCAGGAGCTCAACACCACGAGGACGCTCAAGCTGACTAAGAAGAGGAAAGAGGCTCTCAAGGCTCGACTCCTCGAGCATGGTGAGAAGGTGCTCTTCGATGTGGTGCGGTGGTATGCGAAGAGCTCGCATCCGAGAGCGATCTTCCTGAGAGAGCGTGGATACACCATCGACACGGTCCTCCAGCGATCCAAATTTGATCAATATGCTACGATGGCAGAGCTCCCAGAGGGGAGCATTACAGACAACACAGACCCGCTCTCAGTCCTGGGAGCAGCTCGCAAATTACGCCTTGAGGAGGGACAGTGATGAGCCAGGAAGAAAGCCTATTATCGGCAGATATAGTGGAGATGGCCTTCGGGCTACTGATCGCGGGAGGCTGCAAAGCTCCGGCAATGTACGCCACCCCGAAAGGGATGGCACGAGGCGTCGAGGTCTACCGTCGGCTCTTGAGGGACGTGAGCTCCGATGAGCTCCTGGAGGCGGTGGCCTCCTTCTTGAGGTCTGACGAGCTCGTATCTTGGCCCCGTCCAGGTCTGCTCCTCAAGCATCTACCGTCGAGGAGGGCGCTGGAGCTGGACGACAGCGATATTACCTGGGGAGAGCTCCTTTCGGCAGTGGGACAGCACGGCAGAATGAGCCCTCCTGGTGAGACCTGGAGGCTCTCAGAAGACCCGATCAAAGAACGGAAGATGATGGCAGGGCTACAGGGATGCGGGGGATGGCTGCAGCTATGCAACAGCAGAAGTAGCGAGTTAACGGCTCATCGTGCGGCCTATCGTGCCGCCTACAGATCGACGGCTGATGTGATGCGCCTTGAGCGCGACACAGAGAGCCTAAAAAAGCTCGCATTCAACAGATCAAAGCAGATCAGCACGCAACCTTAGGAGGGAAGTGGTGAAAGAGAAGACACCAGCCGCAGAATACGTCCCCGTCGCACATTTGAAGGGGTGGAAGGAAAACCCGAGGAAAAACGACCACGCTGTTCCAGCGATTATGGACTCCATTCGAAGGTTTGGATTTGGAGCTCCTATAGTCGCCAGGAAGGCCGACGGGATGATTGTGGCAGGTCACACCAGGCTAAAGGCGGCCCTCGAGCTCAGGATGGAAGAGGTCCCCGTTCGGTGGATGGACATATCAAAGGAGGATGCCAAACTCTTGGCGCTGGCAGACAACAAACTTGCGGAGCTCTCAGACTGGGATCCTGACATCTTGAAGAAGGTTCTGGAGGAGCTCTCGAACGATGGAGTAGATGTCGAGGGCCTGGGGTGGACGAGTGAGGAGATGTCGGAGCTCCTCCAGGGCCCGGAGCTCCTGGATGAGTCGCAGCTTTACACAGACAAGATCGAAAGCCCAGTCTACGAAATCACAGGGGAAAAGCCAGATATCAGCGATCTCTTCGATATGACAAAGGCTTCCGAGCTTATGAAAGAGATCCATGAGGCAGAGCTAACAGAGGAGGAGAAGTTCTTTCTGATCCTGGCCTCGCAGAGGCACATCGTCTTTCGCTATGACAAGATCGCGGAGTTCTATGCTCACAGTCGCGCAGAGCTCCAGGAGCTCATGGAGGCCTCGGCTTTGGTGATCATCGATTTTGATCGCGCTATTGAGGAGGGCTTTGTTAGGATGTCGAAAACGATAGCAGCCACCTTCGAGGAGGATCATGGATAGCTTCGCTGCATTCATTCTGACGCATGGCAGGCCGGACAACGTCAAGACCTATGAGACGTTGCGGGCTCGCGGCTATAAGGGCCGGATTTACCTCATCGTCGATGACCTGGACGAAGCCCTGCCCAGATATCGGGAGGTCTTCGGCGACCAGGTGCTGGTTTTCGATAAGAAGGCCACCGCGCAGCGGGTTGACACTGGGGACAACTTCAAGCGCCTGGACACAGTGCTTTTTGCTCGGCACGCTTGTTTTGATCTGGCTCAGGAGCTGGGCCTCTCCCACTTCATCCAGCTCGACGACGACTACACCTATTTCGAGTATCGATTCGATGACCGTCTGGACTACGCCACTGGTCGTGGAGTCTTCAGCCTGGACAAGATATTCGGAGCGCTGGTGGGCTTCCTGGAGAGCTCAGGAGCGGCCACTATCGCGCTCGCTCAGGGCGGGGACTTCATCGGCGGTCGGCACAATAGCAAGTTCGGCAAGATGCCAACGCTGAGGCGGAAGGCCATGAACAGCTTCGTCTGCAAGGCAGACAAGCCCGTTGACTTTGTGGCTCGCATGAATGACGACGTGACGACGTATGTGGTCGGTGGTTCAAGGGGATCCCTGTTCTTTACCGCTAACCAAGTAAGCCTTACCCAGGTGACGACACAGCAGAACACAGGAGGCCTGACGGCGATGTACCTGGACGCAGGGACGTACGTCAAAAGCTTTTACTCCATCTTGTTTCAGCCCTCTTCAGTTCGCATCGAATCGATGGGCGACAAACACATGCGACTCCACCACCGCATCGAGTGGAAGCACACGACACCAATGATCCTGGATGAGAAGCACAGGAGGCACAGGGGATGAAGCTCAACGCAGAGACAAAAGCCAGACTCGTTGAGGGCATCAAGCTCGGGTTGAGTAACAAGCTTGCAGCACAATACGCAGGCGTTAGCGAGTCCACCTTCTATGCGTGGAGACAGAGAGGGCAGGCAGGAGAGCCGGGTTATCTGGAGCTTTTGGAGTCCCTAAAAAGAGCAGAGGCTCAGAGCGCCGCGCATTGCCTTGCCGTCATCAAGAAGTCCGCACAGGACGGCAACTGGACCTCGGCTGCGTGGCTCCTGGAGCGCAGGCATGGCTATCGCAAAGACCCTGTCGAGCAAGTAGAGCCAGACGTTACAGAGGACCACATGGTCGACCCGAACACTGAAGAAGGAAGAGAGGCCATAATTAGCCACGTTGCGGAGCTCCCCGAGGATCTAATCCTCGCAGCTCTCAATCGGAGAGGGGTCGTGCAGTGACCCTCTTTGGCTTTTGCCTACAGATGGACGGTAAGCTTTATGAGGCTGCGGCCTGGGGTCCGTACGTTGACCACGCCTTTGAGGTAGTCAATAGCTCCGACGTGGCCCTGGCTGCTTTTCCACAGCACCAGCGGCGTCCTGATGATGAGCGGATCGAATGGGAGTGGTGCGAGCTCGCTTTCTTCTGTGGCCCGTTGATCTGGTGGCTTGAGGCCGGAGAGGCATGATCAACCTCTCGACCATCAAGCGAGCCGGGGAGCTCTACAGCTCCGACCACCTGGCTCGATACGTCAAGGAGGCGCCAGGCCAGGGAGGCATGAGCCCTGGGCAGCTTGCCTTCCACCAGAGCCAGCAGACCCTCAGGATCCTCATCGCAGGCAACCAGGTCGGGAAGACAAGAGCGGTGGCTGCTGAGTGCTGGTTTGCGGCGCTCGGCGCTCATCCCTATCGGCAGACCGAGCCACCACCGACGACGGGCTGGATCCTGTGTGCGAACCTCAAAGCGGGCTGGCGCAATATGTCTGCGAAGCTGAAAGAGATCGAGCCTCCTGGCGTCCTGCACCCTCACACCATTTACGACAGCGCGAGAGGCTACACCTACCGAGGCTCGAAGATGCTGCGCCTCAACAACGGCTCAGTCCTGATCGGCAAGAGCGGATCCCAGGAGATGATGGCCCTGGCAGGAGC
>CETC01021658.1_pt1 | contig 10338 bp, 15 predicted proteins | sample 326911 | NCBI WGS metagenome assembly CETC01 (sample SAMEA2622694, study PRJEB7988) | marine metagenome | isolation source: saline water (ENVO:00002010), including
GTTCGGTAAGAATCTCGGTGCATGTACGCACTTCCTTACATGTGATTTTAGTGGAGACAATGCACACCTCGTACCAGTCACCAACGCATCGTATGTCAACAAAGTAGTAAAGAAAACCAAAGTATCAGTTCGATTCAAAACAACTTCCGAAAAGGCCGGCGGCAAAAAGACAGGACGATATAAGTATTGGTCGGCCGTTGGACTTGTCACAAACAAACTCGACGAGGAAATTCAGGCCGCAGGCGAAATTCTCACAGAGGGCATCTTGAGTAACATCATAAGCAAGGTCAAGGCGTTTGCGATCAACTTGTGGGAGAAGATCGGTTCTTATATCAGCAAATCATGGGAAAATCTTCTCGACTTCCTCGGTCTTACTCCAGATGTCCGATTCAACAACAGGATTAATTTCAAACCATGAGATCATTCAAAGAACATCTTCAACTACTCCGCGAACCAGAGATCCTCGACCGACTCGTCCAACAACTAATGGACAAGGGTAAGTCAAAGGACGCTGCATACGCAATCGCAACTGCATCCCTCCAGAAGAACGGCGTACTCAAGCCAGGGTCGCAGAAACTCACAGCAAAAGGCGAAAAAAGAAACAGTATGTCTGCTGGTGAGAGAGCCAAGGACCGGGCTGCGAAGAAGGACGGGAATGATCCCAGTGAGTACAGTTATAATAAAAAAACCAACCTCGCAACCAAGAAGGAAGACCGCGACTACAAGCGTGAGTACCAAACCTTCCACGGGAAACCACAGGAGAGACGTAGACGGTCTCTGAGAGTCCTGGCGAGACGAGAGATGGAGAAGAGGGGGAGAGTCAGTAAGGGAGACGGCAAGGACGTAGACCACCGCAAACCCCTCTCCAAAGGTGGGACAAACGCGATATCAAACCTAAAAATCGTGGACAAGTCCTCCAACAGATCAAAGAAAAATACTTGACTTTTAATATAAATAGTGTATAATATGGATTGTGAGAATTGTTATGAAAAGTTTTAATCATTTAGAGACTCCTCAGTTGGATGATCTCAAATCAGAGACCACAGAGAACGGTAGGCACTACCTCACCCCAACAGGCGAAAAGTACCCATCTGTCACCACGGTCACTGGCCACGAAAAGAAAAAGTTCTTCAAGGAATGGAGAAAGAACAACCCCGAAGAGTCGAAGCGAGTACTTCGACGCGGGAACAAGTTCCACGCCATCATTGAAGACTACCTACAGAACAAAGAAGTCTCCTATAAGGATGTGGATGCAAACTCATGGGATCTTTTTGAACAGGTCATTCCTCTACTGGACAACATCGACAACATCGTCGCACAGGAAGTTCCTCTCTGGAGTAACACCCTGATGCTTGCGGGTCGAGTTGACTGTCTTGCAGAGTATAATGGTGTCCTTTCCGTGGTTGATTTCAAAGGTTCGACTCGAAAGAAGAGAAAGTCGGACATCACCGAGTATTTCATGCAGTCTACGGCTTACGCAATCATGTGGCAGGAGCGAACTGGACAACCAATTGAACAAATCGTAATCCTGATTTCCAACGAAGACGGAGAAATTCAGGAATTTGTTGCGAATCCCCTCGATTATTGCGAACCCCTAAGGCAATGTATCAATAAATACTGGGTAGAACGAAAGGGTAATCATGACAATTCAACCGTTCAAATCCTTTCTGACGGAAGCTAAAAACGTCCACATGGAGCATCTTGAAGATGCGATCCTAAACGACGGAACCGCCGGCGGTGAACAAGCAATAGAGTTCCTGTCCGCCGTCACGGACATGCTTTCTGGTAACAACCAATCTCGCGTAGATCTTACGGTGAAGTGGGACGGAGCTCCCGCGATCTTCGCAGGCATCAATCCGGACAACGGGAAATTCTTCGTTGGATCGAAATCGGTATTCAATAAAAGAACTCCCAAAATCAACTACACCAATGCAGATATTGACAAGAACCACCCCGGTGGTCTTGGCGAACGACTTAAGATCGCACTGAAGCACCTACCCAAACTCGGGATCAAAGGTATTCTTCAAGGCGATATGATGTTTATTAAATCGGATTTAAAACAGGAGACTATCGATGGACAAGAACATGTAACATTTCAACCCAATACTATTGCGTATGCTGTTCCCGTCGATTCAACACTATCCAAGGAAATAAAGTCATCCAAGATGGGAATTGTGTTTCACACAGCATACAAGGGACGAACCTTCTCGAAATTAAAGGCATCGTTCAACCCACGTTTGACTGCGTTAAGAAAGACTAGGGATGTCTGGTTCCGCGATGCCGCATTTAAAGATGTAAGTGGCACAGCCACATTTACTAAAGCCGAAACAACAAAGATTAAAAAACAAATAACAAAGCTTAAAACATCACTGAGTTCAGTGAGTAGTTTTTTAGATAAATTTATATCCAACACAAGGATAATAGATGAACTGAAAATCTATAGTAATTCGATGGTTAAGCAGGGAGCCGCCATTGGGTCTGCGGAGGATTTCACAACGTTCGTGAAAGACAAGATGCAGGCCGCTATAGATAACCTTAAAACAGACAGCGCCAAAAAGAGAAAAAGCACCGAATTAGAAGACTTGATCTCAGAATTGAAGTCGAATCAGTCTAAGATAGATAAAATTTTCTCTTTATACCGCGATCTGTCTGTCGTTAAGGTTGACATCATTAAGAAATTAGAGACAATTAAAGACATAGGAACATTTGTACCTACATCAGATGGTTATAAGTCTACCGCACCAGAGGGATTTGTGGCGATAGACAGATATAAAAAAGGTTCTACTCTAAAACTTGTAGATCGAATGCAGTTCTCAAGGCAAAACTTCAACGCCCCGAAGAACTGGACACCCTGAATCATGGAAGATTATCTAAAGACGCCGAAAGGCGTCTTTTTTTTATAAATAGGTTGGAGACTAACCATGAAATCAGCAACACTCACATTCGGTAGATTCAATCCCCCAACCTCCGGTCATGAAGTTCTCGTACAGAGAGTCATCTCCGTTGCGAAGGGATCAGAACACCGAATCTACGCATCACAATCACATGACCCCAAGAGTAATCCCCTACCATACAGATCAAAAGTCAAGTATCTGAAAAAGGCGTTTCCATACGCCAACATCATGATGGACCCCAGATCAATCACCGTCTTCCACGCACTCAAGAGCATGAGTGATGATGGATATACCGATGTCACCCTCGTAGTGGGTTCAGATAGAGTCAAAGAGTTCGACCGGGCAATCAAACGATACATCGGTCACCCAGACCCCAAAAAGGCATTCAACTTCGACAAGTTCAAAGTCGTGAGTGCAGGTCAAAGAGACCCCGACGCAGAGGGCGTTTCTGGTATGTCTGCATCCAAGATGAGAAAGTTCGTGAAGGACAAAGATATCAAGTCTTTCCTCAAGGGTATTCCTTCGAAGATGCGTGTTGCGGACGGTAAGGCCATGTACAATGAACTGAGAAAGAGTATGTCAATCGTCGAAGATGTGGAGATGGACATCAACGAACAGATGAACCTCTTTGAGATCTCCATGAGGGGTAGAAGAAACATTGCCCGTGCAGCAAAAAGAACTGCAAAGAAGAGACAAAAGAGTCGTGAACGTAAAAAGAAAATAAAGAAGAACGCAGATCAATTGAAAAAACTAGCTCAAAAAGCTGCACGGGAGAAGGTGAAAAAGAAGATCATCCGAGACAGGAATTGGAATACAATGTCCCCGCAGGAAAAAGAGAAGGTCGAGAAGAAAATCGACAAGAAAAAGGCAGTTATTAAGAAACTGACCACCAAACTCCTCCCAAGTATTCGTAAAAAAGAGACAGAACGCATTGCGAAACTCAGAGGAAAGAATGAAAACAATACATATAATGCAGGAAAATCTGGTGCAGGAGAAGAAGGAACAGACAAACTCCTGAGAACTTATATGAAACAAACACCTTATTCTAGGAGAAAATAATGTTCAAAGATTCAAAATATGATAACCTAGTGAACGACATCTCGAACATGATGAAAAGTCACAGAGCAGTTGGTTCCGAATTACCCGATCACATGCGTGATGCTGCAATTCAAGCAGGAGTTGAAGCGAGGGAAGCGAGAACTTTAGAGGATAGAAATGCAACCTTCGCCAAGCACCTAACTACGGCCGCAGATGGTGTGATGTACTCCAACAAACAAGCCGGCACATTTTATAACATTGCACAAAACTCAATGGAAGGAAGAGTAGACAAATGAAAGCTTTCAAACAGATCCGAAAAACACTGAACGAAGACTACGCAGCCGTCTATGATTACGGTTCAAGTCAACCAAACTTGGGGTCTGGTTCATATGGAGTTCACGAACTCGGTGATCCAGAAAACATCGAGGTAATCAACAACTTTTTATCGAACTACACCAGAAAGCTTTACTTTGATAAGAAGCAAGCTGTCATGGAACTCAAAGTCAATCTAAACAAATTTGGTCTAGACTTTGATACTGCCGGTGGTGGTGAAGGAACATATGCGTTGAAGATGTGGGGTGGCTCTTTCGGAAAAACCCCAGACACACCCTTCGATGAGTTTCACAAGAGTGACAATATTGCTGAAAAACTAGGTCATGGACTAAACCTAGAAGTCAACTTCAACAAGGTAGGTAACGGTCTTCATAAAGCAGAAGTTATGATCGTTCCAAATACCGGAGAAAAAGAGACTGAATAAATGATCTACGGTGAACCTCTTAATGATGACAACTACATGATGATCTGCATGAAAACCTACGATAATCCACAATGTAAAGGTATCGAAGAGTTTCATGAGGATCTAGATAGAGTGAAGTATCTCAAAAGACTATTCAAAAAATATCTGAATAGCGGAGTACTTCGAGAAAGACTGATACTGAATCATTTAATCATTCTTCATAATGTATTCGGGGTAACATCGGTAAGATTACTTTTTTTGAAACTGGAACAAGAGATACATTCACCACTCAAAACTTTTTTGATTTACCTGAACTACCTACCAGAAAAGATACCAGAGGTTGAACTAGTAGACATTCCGATTGATCAAGAAGTAGCAAAGATATTGAGGGAAATTTAATGGGCGCCGCAGGAACAGCACTTGACATCTTCATCGCATACAAGTTTATTCAACTTCTTGTTGTTCCATTTGACAAGACTGATGCGTATAAACTAGGCATCATTGATGAAAGAGGCAACATTCTCCGTAAGAGAAAGAGCCTCACCAAACCAGAAGAGAAAAAAGCATACCCTTCCGTGTTTTATACTCTTGTCTGGAAGATGAAAAAAGTCCTAGAGAAACTCCCATTTGGAAAAACCAAACTCGCATCGATCGCCACCGCAATCTACTTCCTGAAAGAACACACAATGAAGATGGGGTGTTCTCCTGATACCATCGAGAACGCACTCCTAAACCACCTAGAGGATTTAGATATGGAGGGTCTGGAGGAGTCTTTCCAGTTTCCGACCGTTTTAGAGGACGGAGAATACATCCTAGACGGTAAGAGAGTAGTTATATCAGAGTACATGGAACCAGTGGACATCATTCTGGGTGTTCCCATCTTTAAGATAAAGGAAAGAGTGTTTACCCATGAAGACCTTCAACCAATTCATTAACGAGACAGCAGTCAACTCCACTGGACCAGGCGTTGCAGGAATCAATCCTCCGCCCGACGACTTCCCTCCAGTCAAGAAGAAAAAGAAAAGAAAACCCGATGATAAGTTCATGGGAAACCCTGTATTCAAGGTCACCCAAGAAGAATATGACAAATGTATCATGGGGAAGGTGAAGTACGAAAGATACGCAAAGTATCTCAAGCAAGAAAACACCGATGGTGTGAAAGATCAGATCAGACGATCTGGGGCGAAGAGTATCATAGTCCAGAACGAAAAAACAGGGGAAATGTCCTATCTGTTTAGGAGGTAAAATATGTTGGAGTCGTTTTTAACAACAGAATTTTTATCATTAGTAGGCGGTAGTTTGACAGGGTTCTTCTTTAAGTCTTTAGCAGAAAAAAGACAAATGGAACAGGAGAGGTTCGAGAGAACCATCTCCATGATGAAAACCAAAAACGAAATGGCGGACTCTGCGGTAAACAGGGTTCCCATCAGTGCGGGTAAAGTGGTTCGTAGAATCATCGTCCTCTGCATCTTGTTCGGAACCATCATCGCTCCGTTCATCTTACCATTCTTCCAGATCCCAACGGTAGTCGAAGTGGTAGAAAGAAGAAACTCACCACTGGACATCTTCGGTATGTTCGGAACAAACGAGTACGTTTCGTTCGAGTCGATACATGGATTCCTGTTTACCACAGAAAACAGGCAAATATTAGTTACAATTGTGGGGTTCTACTTCGGAACCGCTGCGGGGAAATCTAGATGAAAAAGTTATTACTGATTTTATTTTGTGCAGGTTTAGTCGGTTGTGCAGGCAACCAGAAGATTTTAGGCGAGAACGATTCAGTTCCGATCAAACAGGTGGGTGAACCTATTGAAATCATTGAGTCCAGTGGATCTTACTGGTGGATCTATATGATCTGGTTTGTTCTTATCGTTGCGGCAGTGATACTTGCATGGCGAGAGTTCAAACCTAGTCCTCCCGAGCAAACCAACGATTCATGATATTTGAATTGTAGTAGGCCCGGTCGCCATTATCCATAGACTCAGATAGAACATCATTCTTAATCTGATACTCGACTTCGGAGAACGTGAGTTCTCCTCTGGTCTTGCACAGTTTCAGAACCTCGAACTTGAAGTTCTCTATACCATACTCCTCGATGTCCTGATTGAGTTCATCGCAGGATCCTGTATAAGATCTCCACTTGGATTCCTTCACTACACGTTTTCTGTTCTTCCTACCGGCCACTTTCTTTCGCGTGTACGAGTGTAGTTGTTTCTTGCCGATATACTTTCTGCCTGTCTCTTTGTGGGTGATCTCGTAAACGAAACCAAACCACCGATCTGGTTCAAAGTCTACTGGTAAATTTTCCCAATGTCCAAACATAAAAAAACCTCTCCCAATATTTAGGGAGAGGTTCTTTATTGTTCTTTTAGTTTGTATCAGAAACTAAAAGTGATCTGTGATCGAACGAGGTACTGTCCGTCCTCGGAGTTGTTCGACCAACCGGTATCGTTGACATCCCACGAAGAACCGACACCCTCGAAAGAGTAACCAACAGAGTTGGTCCATCGGACATTCGTGCAGAGGTCATAGTTGACACCAACAGTCGCAATGTTCAGAATTTCCGAGTCGATCTTACCGTACTCGTACATACCAAACAGTTGACAATCTGATGCAACCTTATACCCGACCTGACCAACCACACCCCAACCGTCGAAATCGCCGTCTCGGGCAACATAACCAACGGTACTGGTGAGATCATCACCCAGATCGAAAGTGGCATCAAAGGTGTATGAGGTAACACCTTCATCGGCAGCCTCGTTGTATGCAATAGCAGCACCGAGATCTACCCAATCAAACCCACCATAAGCAAGACGACCAACAAAACCATAGTCATGTTGAGTCGTAACTTCGGTGTTGTTAGAGTTGAAACCATCGGTGTAGGCACCGGAGAGGTTGAAGTCTCCAAGTTCCTTCGAAAGTTCCACACCCTGAGATCGTCCCTGACCAAAGGTATAGGAGACGATCGAGTAATCACCAATTAGAGTGTCTGGGGTCGATACGTTGACCTCGGACATAAACTGGGTCTTGAACTGACCAACCTTGACGGTTGCAAATCCAAAGTCGTTACTAATGTAAGCGTCTCGGAGTCGGAAATCAGTGTTAGCACCTACCTCTGCGGTAACCTTGTAGTTTGCAAACCCTTCACCGAGTTGCAAACGACCTTTGAAACCGAAGGCGGCCTTTCGAACGTCGAATCCCTGACGAACATCTAGATCATTACCATCATTGTACAGATAACGAAACTGAACAAATCCGGTGGGAGTGAAAGTGAAGTCTCTCTGGACTCCATGTCGCAGTGAAGTATGAGTTGCGGATTCCGCAAGAACTTCGCGGATCATTTCCTTCGTTTCCGCGATTCTCATCGATTCCATGCTAGTATCTGCGTAGCAAGTTCCACTTGCAATTGACGCAGCAACAATAGTAGTAAGTAAATTCATGTCTTTTCTCCTTGACATTTTATTCTTTACTCAGGCACCCCAAGAGGTAACTGCATCCCAAACGGTTGCGATTGCATCGCGGAACCAAATAACGCCATCCCATGCGAAGGGAATAAGGGCGAGGGTGATGAGAGTCGAACGGCACACGCCGAACTTCTTAAGGGTTTTACCGATTACATCGGTGGCACACCCACTAACGGGGCATGAATTGTTTGCAGTCTTAGTCATATTTTTTCTCCTTATGTTTAGACTGTAGTCACAGACGGACTAACCGAATGTGAACAATATGTATTATACTTTAATTTGATCAGTTTGTCAAGTCAACAATTTCACATGAGTTTCCGGAACAAGCCATCGTCTGGGTTCCGGATGTATTGTCTTCCTTTTCATAACTGGATAGTTCCAACCAATCAACTTCCTGAGGCAGTTTCTTGCAAAACTCGGTAAACTCCCTCTTGGTAGAATCTTGGTATGGAGCCTGTCTGTAGGAGTGGTCACTGTGAGGTAGGAATGAGATACCTGAAATCTCATCAAAGTGATCGTAAACCCAACCACCCACCACAGGCCACTCTTCTTCTTTAACAGTGATGGTAACACTTGGTTTGTGTTCACACCAATGTCTCTGATAAACCAACCAGAGTTCTAGTTGTTCTATCGCACTCATATCGTTTCTCGTAACAGAACCCTTGGGGGACTGTACCGGGAAAGAAAATACTGTAACGTGGTCTGGTTTCATCACATCAGCTTCGTTCGGGAATCCTTTATCCTTCATGAACTTGCACAGAGGATCTTTATTGTCTGCCCGAACTGTTCTGATGTAATAGTCATTGTGTCTCGCATGAATACCAGAAGCAGCATCGGTCAACTGAGAGACTGTCCCGGATGGTTTCACGCATGTAATTGCGGCAGATTGGGGGATACCAAGAAGATCTGCATGTTCCTTGTTGGTAACAATAGCAGTCTTTCTAAAACCCTCTAGTCTATCTGACAGACCTTTCATATCTCTGGTAATCTTGGAATCCATGATGCCTGTCATAGACACTCCAAGAAGTCTCTCCTCTTCGCAGTTCTTTCTCCAGTCACCCGACAGGTAACGAAAGTTTACAAGAGTAGACTGCCAAGTTCCCAGAATGGTTGCAAGTCGAACCTTTCGGTTGAGACTTTCCTCGGTGTCATCGGCGCGAACAACGACCTCTGTCAGATTACAGAACTCCTTGTCACGAAGAATAATTTCAGAACACGGATTGGTTCCGAAGTCGTGATCCGGATCTCTGGTTACATAACTAGAGTCGATGTCCAGACGGAACTTATTGGCCTTTTCGATTTGCTTCTTCGAAGCATCACGATTGAAGATACCGCGTTCACCACTCTTTGACTTGTAAAGAGATAACCATTCTTCCATAAAAGTACCAGACTCCGGCTTCTCTTTGTAAGCTACGGAGTTATTAGCAAGGGCCCGTTGGGGGTCTGCTTCCCACCAGGCACCACTCTTTGCGTCTCTCATACGTTCGTCCGTGAGAGAGGAAAGAGAAATCAACGCGGACCTGCGTACCCCTCCGACAACCACAATCTCTGCAATTTTGCAGATGATATCGTGACATTCGATAGAAGTAAGTTTTCTACCCTTCGCTCGTCGGAAAGTTTCGACCGTGAATTTAAAGAGGTCTTCAAGCGGTTCCGGTCCACTTGCCCTACCTCCAAAAGTCTTAAGTCTTGCGCCCGCAGGGCGAACTTTGCTCGTGTCCCATTTTGGAACTTGACCTCCAATGAGCAGGCTAAAGAGCTCTCTATACGCTTTTGCCCAGCCCATTTTCGAATCTTGTACAACAATTGTCGTATCACTTTCTTCAAACTCCTCTGCTATCGTCGGCAGGGTTTTGATGAGTTCGCGTTCGACTGAGAATCCAACGCCAGTTCCACACATGAGAATGTACAGAATTTCATCAAACGACTTGACCTTATTTGCACTAACGTAGGAACAATTATACCCTGCGATATTGTCCCTTTTAAGGGCTTCACCAGAAGTCATCAATGCCCTCATAGACGGCATAATTTCTAGATTCACAACAGCTCGTTCTAATTCTTCTCGAAGAGTTGGGTCTACTTCGTGGTCACATGTTTCTCTGAGATGCTCTGTAAAAAAGTCAAAGTATCTCCTCACGGTTTCCTCCCAAGTTTCGCGCCGGTTTTCTTCATCCAACCAACGAGAGTATCGAGAGAGGTGTATAAA
>CETC01069587.1_pt1 | contig 10335 bp, 13 predicted proteins | sample 326911 | NCBI WGS metagenome assembly CETC01 (sample SAMEA2622694, study PRJEB7988) | marine metagenome | isolation source: saline water (ENVO:00002010), including
GCGGAATCAAAGTCAAAAGATGCCACGTCTGAAACAATGGCCGCCGCATCGACAACCTCGCCCTCGTACAACTCACCATAAGACTCAATCATTAACGGTATCTCGGTAGCCAGCCACTTTGCCCTAGACACCATTCTTTGGAAATCATTAGAACTTCGTTCCGCTCGATAGTCCCGATAAATCTCATCCTCAATATGTGCCATACCGTCTGAGTCTACAGAAATCCTAGACAAAAGAGGCCCTACAACTAAAGCCTGTATCGTCGAGCCAACGTTGGGAGCGAACCAATCTCGAAACTCTTTGTAAAGCCGGCTGGTCTCTGGGTCGGGTGCGACATCAATCTCATCGGCACCATTTGGACCCGTAGCAGAATCAAGCAGATAAAGAATGTCTTGAACACATCGGGCGCAAAGCTCACTCACCGCAACCCTTGCATGCTCCTGATTATAGAACGACCTAACTCTTGTTGGTGTCGACATTCACATCCCCTATAACGTGCCTTGATATTGCCCTACCAGAGATTAGACTCGCTCTGACTACTGCAGAAAAGTTGCAGTCATACTCATCAGCCAAAGCCTCAAGCTCATCATATACGCTTTCAGCAAAGTAGGCTGTGATCCTGCCCTCATTATCATCTAAGGTTTCGTCTGGTTTCTTGATTAATGGAGGATTTCGCAAGGCAAGTCTCACATAATATGAGATCTGCCAAGATAGTTTGCGACAGGAAGATTCTGCATCGGACACAATAACATCCCGTAGGGATTTCCCGAGCTCGATGTTAATCTTTACTTTGTCAGAGCGAGTCATAAAACAGACCATATACTTTCAGCCGATAGGCATCAAGCACATTATTGACCTTGAAGAAGCTTGTCCATTTCATTTTGTAGGTCCGACCCCTCAAACCTCTCCCCGTCAACGTAGCAAACCCCGTCGTCTATAGGTATCAGATGCATAGAGACCTTATCGCCATACTTATAAACGATACCCATCCCGTGCTGCCAGTCCACCGGCTTGCCGGCGAAGGCAGGCACAATGCTTATCTCTGTATCTATTCTACAGAAGCACCCTGGGCTCATTGCGTTGACGGTTTTGAATCCTCCCTCTGCAGGGATTCTTCTGCTGGCAAACTCTCTCCTGTGGATATGTCCGACGATTTCGTGTGAGGTTGTTCCGCTGTTGAGCATGGCGGTGACAGTTTGTCCTCCTTTGGTGCGAACCGTGCTACCGTGATGGCATCGGACGAGATTGTCAAAGAGCCAGTAAGCGGAGCCATAAGGCTCAACATAGTCAACTCCGATTTCGTCAAGGCTAAGTAAGTTGGGTATGGACAGGAGGGCGTGGTCAGATTCCTGTCCGACGGGTCTGAGGTCGACGGCTTCTTCGAGCTTGTCGGTAATTGCTTTTTTGATTCTGATTTCATGGTTGCCTTCTAGGTAGGTCATTTTATGATCACCTGTTCTTCTAAGGGATTGAAGAAACCAGTGAAGCTCAATGAGTGATGGCTGAGTTGTATACTTCAAGTCGGGTGGAGTTGAGTACTTTGTGCTCCACGGAGCAAGGTCCAGCATGTCCCCCAAGAGAACCACTTCGTCAGGCTGAATAAAGTCACAGACCTGAATTGCCAGATCGACGCACCTTCGGTCATGCATCGGTATGAGCTTCCCGTTATGCCTTCTGAATCCGTGCTGGCTGTCTGGGATGATGAGCGCCACCTGATCCGGCGTGGACCTCTTGGTATACGTTCTCGGGATGACGGCCACAGGCGCGACCTTAGTGTGAAAAAACTCTGGGCGCCTTTCTAACCACGCCTTCACCTGAAACAGTTCAGTGGTGCCATCTTTGGCGACCGCATCCCATTTATTAACAATGTACTTCGTAACGAGCCATTCGTCCCTGTTGACACCTGCGGCATTCAAAAGATCATCCAGCGTGCGTATGCCTTTACCCGTTATGCTCCGTGCGCCCTCGTGGGTTTCATCAATGACCTCAGAAGAAGCGTTTTGAGGAGCGATGCGCTCTGAAGACTTGGAGGACAACGGGCGAGAGGTTGGCTTTTTTCTAAACCTCTTTTGCAAAGAGTCAAACTCAGAGTCATCCTTGAAAAGCTCATGAGCAACCATGATTCTGGTTCTAGCATGATGATAAGTCACACCGTGCTTTTTCACATAAGCTCGAATGGATCCCAGCTCTAGGTACTCTTTGTATATTTTCTTTAGGCTCGCCTCACCAAAAGACCTTGGGTCATCTTCGTCTGAATACATAGCAGGTCCATATTACAGGTAGTGTTTTTATTTAAATGTATCCTACAGAGGGATACATTTCTACACATTAAGACTTCGAGCCGATATACCCAAAAGCTCGATAGTCTTGGATGTACCAGCGACGAACCTTCAGTAGGTCCTGAGAAACCTTGTCTTTGTTTACCTCATATACCGCAGCCCCAGGGTTAAGCCTTGCAAGCTCATCACCGCTTCTCATTAAACCAGAAAACTTAAGGAACTCGACTAGTTGCGGTATTTCTGACTCATACTTAAACACTCGTGTATGCGGAGCGATAAAGTCAGATTGAGGAAGAAAATGTCTTTGGGGAACGCTTGGCCTGTGGACCTGATTTCTTAGCATAGAAACGACTGCCTCTTCGGATTCACAAAGCCCCTCAAACTTGCATGCGCTAATGAATCTGTCCACCGGATCGCGAACTGTGGCAAAGCTGGGAATAGATAATATCTCCTCCCGCTGCTCTTCAAACGTTGGGTGCGGGTGCATTTCCCCAGTGGCCGGGATGTGATAGTCCGGCACCCATCCTGCCTTAGAGAAAGCTTGGATCAGGGCACGTCCCGCAACACGGGGAACATGAGCAAAATGAATCGCATGCGACCCTTTGCGTATAATAGGCATTATCGCTTACCCCGAATAGCTCTAGAGATGCTGGATCGACTAACCCTAAACCTTTCAGACAGGTCTTTCACCTTAACACCATCTTTTCTTAGCTGAACGATTCTCCGCTTTTCAAAATCAGAAAGCCTGGATGTTCTTCGGCTTTGGTAATACATGGCGGCAACAACCACCTCGTCTCCCTCTTCAGGGTGCTTTCTCATAGGTATCAGGTGGTTAGGGTTGCAGCACAGCTGATTTCGACATGTGTGCCTGATTACATGTCCAGCGGGAACGGCGCCATAGGTTAATATATACGCAATCCTGTGAGCCTTTCGATTAATGTCGTTTCCCGCAACGAGCTTTCTGGAAATCCCAAAGCCTGAGAGTATGTCTACCTCGCCCTTCCACTCCCAGCACTCGTGGTCCTCTCCCTTCTGAACCTTCCTCCAGAACGGCACACTTTTGTTATCTTTGTCGCTCATCGCCTGAAGAAGTCTCATTAGCATTACTCTATCGGTCCAGCCTCAAGCAGCTTATTGGAGCGGTATCTTGTCGCCCCCCCTGTTGACCTCTTCGCTGTACCGCCCTTTACTAGACGATATTCAGATGGAGACCTTCTTCTCTTTACAGGGGTGTTTGCATGGTCCACCCGATAGTCGCGGATATTATACGACACTGGAAGCTGCATTGGTCCCTTTTTTGTGCCAGGGGGCACAGGCGCCACCTTTGGGGTCTTTGCAATGGGATGGGTTTTAGATGACAAGCTCAAGCTCCTCTGCTGGCGCTTTCTTAATAATATCCTCTGCTTCTGCAACCGATTCAGGCAAACTGCCGCTTAAAAGGAATGCCGTTTCAAGCTTAACCTTGTCGTTGCTCTTTTTTAGAAACGCCTCTACATTCCCTTGCTTCTTTTTTGCCCGTTGCTGCTTTACCTTTTTCTTGACCTCTTCTTTATGAGGTTTGGCCATATCCTGAACTTTAGCAGAGGAGCTTTTGATGTTCGTAGGAACCTGGGTGTGTTGCTGTGTCTTCATCTCGCCCACCGTAACGTCCCCGCCCTTAAGGGTCTTGGAGGGGGCACGGGCTGACTCCTTCTGCTTTGCTTCAACCTTTTCTGCGGGAGGTGCCTTCTTTACAGTCTTCCTTCTAGTCTTCTTTGCGGCAGGCGCGTCCTTTGGAGAGCGGAGGAACGCTAGTCCAAGTCCGGCAAATTCCGTGTATTCGTATCCCTTCATTTCGGATCTTGACATAGAGCTCTGAGATGCCCCCACAATAATCAGGTCACCAAAGAAGCTCTTAGCAGACTCCAGCAGCTTGTAGTCTTCGTCAGACTGTGGCCCGTTCCACCAAACCAAAACATCGTAAGACTTGGATCCAAAGATTGAATCCTCCAGCCTAGGGTGAACATGAAAGAAAACATTTGTTCTCCCCGAGAATGCTCGTTCGCATTTTGAAAGGGTGTCCTGGCTTAACGAATGAATCGTAGTGTTTGCTCCAATTAGTAACTTATTGGCGAGCCCAAAAGATTTACCATCGAAATCAAGATACAGGCAACGCTTGCCTTGAAGGGCGTTGACCTCTGTGCACCTCCTCGCCAGCTCCCTATATCTACCAAACTCAATACCCGACGTGTGTACAAGGCCCATAAGCCCTCCAAGTGTTGTAAATTTAATTAGTTTTACACCGTATGTGCTAAAGACACAATTAGGGTATTATATTTTTAGCCACGCAGGGTTATCCAAATACCATAGGACCGTCTTCTCCAGCGATGACATAAAGTCAACAGGGGGACGCCACCCCTCCTTAGATATCTTGGCGCCACTTAATGCATACCTCAAATCATGCCCTGGCCTCTGAGAGTGTGCATCAACAAGCTGGAAGTTCAACTTCTTACCAACAATGTCCGCTACACTCATTGCAAGATCTAGGTTTGACATCTCGTCTTTTCCGACGACGTTATATCTTGCTGGGCGTAAACTGTAGGGCTCTGACCTGTGTGGGGCGGGATAGTTTCTTACGGCTGCAGACTGGATGAGGAACTTGCATGCGTCTGCGTGGTTTCTTGCGTGAAGGTATACGCGGCTCCCAACAACCCCATCAACGGCATGCACGTCTAGGGTGTCCCCATTCAGTGCACATCGTATAATCTTAGGCAAGAACTTGTCTGCTGACTGCCGCTCTCCGATATTGTTCATGGTGTTGGTGATAATTAACGGGACCCCATATGTCCTCCAGTAGCTAATGGCGATAGCCTCCTGGGCCGCTTTCGATGCCGAGTATGGGTTCGAGGGAAGGATGGTGTCCCACTCTTCATGAAAGTGTCCATCGTACGCAGCGCCATACACCTCATCGGTCGATATTTGAATAAAGGACTGCAGGGACGGAAGCGTTCGTGCAAGCTCAAGCATTGTTAACGTAACATTAACGTTGTTCTGAATTACGTCTGCTGGGTGTGATATGCTTCTATCAACGTTTGAGTCTGCTGCAAAATGTATAATGTCTGTAACATGGAGCAACTTATCGATCTGGAGCACACTGAACGGTGCAGTAAGGTCGTGAGTTATGAACTTGAGGCGAGAGAAGCCTTCCCTTACGTGAACGGATGAAGAGAGTCGGTCTGGCACACCATCGTGCCTCCAGCTGGCCACGCAGACAATATCCCAATCTGTGTTAACCAAAAGATGCTCAACGCAGTGTGAGCCTATAAACCCATCAGGGCCTGTGATTAGAACGGTCCTCATGATTCCCATGACCTTCCAGCGACTTGTGCGGTTTACCTATTCATTGTTTAAACATACCGCTGTCACAACTATCAAGATCATAATCAGCATTGCGAGAGTCGGGTCGCCCTGTATGTCTGGAGATGGATTCATTGGCGTCCTGTCTAAGAAGGTGGTTAATGTAGCCTGGGCGTACATTTTGAATAACTATAGATGCGGGAGTATGAAATTGAAAGCCACAATTATAATTCCATTTGACGTGGAGCGGGGGTACCTCGACCTGGCAATAAAGAGTGTGGAGAGGCAGACCTATGAGAACATTGAGCTTATAGTGGAGCAGGGCGAGCACTCGTGGCCAACGCAGGCAAACAGGGCCATCGAGAAGTGTACGGGCGACATTATACGATACTTACAAGAAGACGACCTGTTGCCGGATCGAAGCATAGAGCACACGGTAAAGTTCTTTCAGGAGAACGATGTAGACTTCATTCATTCTAACGCGGTTAACTTTTGGGAAGATGGTCGCGAGCAGTTCTGGGTGCCCAAGAGCTACCAGCACCCGACTCTAGAGCAGATGATCACCAAGAACCGTTTGCACGGAGGCTCTGTTGTTTATCGGAAAAGGTGCTTTGATGAGAGAATGTTTGATGAGTCACTGTGGACTGGCGAAGAGTGGGAGTTCAACATGTATCTTTTACAAAGCGGAAGACGGATTGGATATATGAACGAGTTCACGTACATGTATCGACGCCACGACAATCAGAAGTCTCTCGGAAAAAACGTAAGTCAAAAGAAAAGGTACGCAGCCTTTGAGGAGATAAGAAATAGGTTTAGGGTGAAATAAGAAATCAACAACTATAAAACGCACCACGATATTTACATGCGCAAAAAAATCCCACTTTCTGCGGACGCATCTATCTGATTGCACCGTTTAGACTTATACCGTTGTGCCAGTTGCACATCGAGTGTATTGTGTCCACTCTATAAGGAGGTGTGAATGTTTGCTATTTTCAATGAAGTAACCCGTAATGATGATGGTGGTTTCCGTGGAAAGATATCAGGTGTCCATGAGCTTTGCTTAAGGAGAGATTCGATTGAAAGTCTTGAGCACGACGGCTTTTGTTTTGCTGATGACTTCGAAGGCTTCGACACTGAGAGGGTGCTCATTCATGTTGGGCTAAGCCCAAGCTGGCATAGGGTTGACCATGAGACTCGACTCCGGTTTGACATGTGGGCTCTTTTTAAGGTGACGCTTTCTTCTGGTAGAGAGTTTGAGGTGATTGCTGATTACTGGGTCGCACCTCCTGACAAATATGAATTCCTAGGCGATCATTTGTATCAGAGGGGTATGTATTTTAGCTTGTGTATGACAAGCGACGATACGAATAGCGCCATATTCCATTTCCCGGCCTCTTCAGATGGCGACAGTCGCTGGGGTTCATGGTTTAACCCAAATCAATCCTATTCCCCTCAGTGGAGCCCCAAGGATTACTTTGATTATCGGAGCCATCATTTCGATCTTGATGCGGACGAGCTATACAAAAGATGGACTGAAGATGGTTCACCTGACAGGTGGAGCGAATGCAGGGCCGAGGATGGCTACGATTATCGTGGAGGACTATGAATGAGGGATGTCGCCATTCGTATAGTTAACAAGCAGCTCGCCATCTCAGATATGTCTGACTGCGTAATCTTCGACGGTCCCGGCTCTGCCAAGGGTGGGTATGGTCGCATAAACGTTTCATCAAATGGCAGTGTTAGAAGCTTCGCTGCGCATAGAATTGCATACGAGATACACAACGGAACCCTAGAGAAGGGGCTGATTGTTAGACACACCTGCCACAACCCAAGATGTATTAATCCGAAGCACTTGAAATGCGGCACTCACAAGCAAAATGCTGAAGACAGGGCTAGGGCAGGAAGGTCCGCATCTCAAAAAGGCGCTAAGAACGGAAACGCAAAGACCACAGAAGAGGACCGTGCAAACATACGGAGAAGAAGACTCTCAGGAGAAACGCTCAAATCAATCGCTAAAGACTACGGAGTACACTTTTCAACAGTGTCTGCAATCATGAAGAGCGGGAACTAGATCCATCCATCTGACAGGATTGTGAATGCCCTCTCTGCCACTCTTGGTACCTGTCCGTTCCCAAGGCACCTAAGTCGGTCCAGCCGATTGGCCATCCCATCAGCCACTCTACCCACAGAGGGTTTATTGTCCCACCAACTTGATTTGTTTGTGGTGAGTGCTCGATCCATGCCCTGCACCCCCTCCACTTCTGCATAGTCAGACACAGCTGATTTGAGGTGCATGTCGGGGTGGCGAGCAAGTATCCACATCCTGTTTCTTTGGTGAGGCGCACCGATGTGCCTAGCGCCCAACATGCACCATCGTACGTCATACCCCAGCCCGTCAAGTCCTTTGATGACGGTGCCGAGTCCATTGGTACGGAGGTGATTGCTGTTTTCTGCAAAGACAAACTTAGGTTTAGACTCATCAATAACGCGGAGCATCTCAAACCATAGTCCTGAACTCCCGCCGGCAAGCCCCCCCCCTCTTTCCCGCCGAGCTGATGTCTTGGCAAGGGAATCCTCCGGAAACAACATCAACTGTTCCCATCCAGGGCTTCCCATCAAAGGTTCTGATGTCGTCCCAGATTGGGAACCTGTCGAGGAATCCGTCTCTTTGCCTTGCAAGCAGGACACTTCTAGCGTAGGCATCAACCTCAACAGCGCATCTGGTGCGCCATCCAAGGAGAGCTCCTCCCAGGATTCCTCCTCCTGCCCCTGCAAATAATGCCAGCTCATTCATGGTTGCCGCTTAGTTTGATTGTATGAACCTGTCTAGCGTTTCGAGAGGCGCTGCCATGAGCGTTAAGCTGTAGGTTAAATTCTTTAACATCTTTTTCGACACACTTGATGTCAGCCAAGAAGCTAAGGTCGGTGGAGGCCAGGTCCTGTATTACGATGACAGACGGCTCGCATTCTTCCGCAAACTTTTTGAAGAAGCTTTTTCTGTCTTCAATGTAGTAAAAGATGCCCCCGAAGTATATTGAGTCGTAGTGTCCAACCTGCACGTCTGTAGTGAAGTCGTGCTGAATGAATTGAAGGCGCTGGTCTGTCTTATATTTTTCGCGAGGTTCGCAGAGTGCTGCATCTGATATGTCCGTGCCGAGATAGTCGCCATTGAATCCGCAGGACAATAGTGCCTCTGCAAACATCCCGGTCCAGCATCCCACATCGAGTACGCGTTTGGCGCCTGTGTCCACAATCCTGCGAGCCGCATATTCATAGATGCATTTAAATGTTTCGGATTGGAGGTAGGCGTAATAGTTATCATTGTAAAGCCTGTTCATCTTACGAGCGTCAGGCATTACACTCTTACTCCTGTAATCACATACTTTTGCAGGACTTTTTTACAGTGATACGTTTTCTCGTGCTGTACGTCGATGAGGTGCTCGTATCTGGACTTAAACTCACGCATGGAGCTGAAGTGGCGCACATGCCCCTTCGAGTCGAAGTTTGGGCTACAGATGGAGACTGTGGTGCCAGGAAGAAGTTTAGAGAGTATCTCTAGGTCTTTCTCAATATGCTCAAGGCTGATGCAGATAAACACGTTGAACTCATTGAGGCTGATTTCGGAGTCGTCTGCATCGAATGGGTCTATGGAGAACCTTTCGTCAGATATCTTTTCTCGAACAGCCTTTACGAGCTTAGTGTTGAAGTCGTTCCAAGTATAGGACTGTACCCTGTCGTCCCTAATGAGTCTTTCAGCGATGTACCAGCTACCCGCAGCAAGGTCTAACACCTTTGCGGAGTCAGGAAGGCATGAGGACAGCTGCTCAAGGACAATGTCGTTTCTCTCTGCGTAGAGTCCCTGGTTATACCTCTCCATCTCATCTTCTGAGTGAACGCCTTCATAGAACTCTCTACCCTGGCTTTTTCGGGCGCCCATTATTTACCTCATAACAAATTAAACAGCGTGGTCGAACTCAAGGCGCAACTTTCCCCTTTACTAATTAAGAGTATGCTAGTGCCATGGCAAAAACTATTTATCGAAAGTAGTAAGCAAAAAAGAAACATGCCAAAGAAGGTAATTCACCTCCGACCGTATTCCCAAAAAGAAGGGAGGGAGGTGAGAAAACATACTATAGAAATTTTAAAAGAAATATTTTTTAAGGAGAGTGAAAGCACTCTCTCTACTTAAACGCCTTGATAAGGCTGAAATTCTATTAAAGCATATCATGAATCTAGGGACATGTATACACATTCGTGCTAACTGCACGCTTTAATCTTTGGGGCCTTTCGATGATGAACCACTAGAGCATGAGAGCTCGTAGCCTAGCTCCTCTAAAACCTGAACAGAAGCTTTCAAAGCAGGGAACTCATCCACAAAACTTCTCCGCTGTCCACGATCGCAATACCTCAAAGCATACAAAACACCAACATCACAATGCGTGCCCTCAAAAGTCTCCGTATGGCCAACAGCCTCAACAAGCATGTCGTCTAAACGCTCTATCTCCTCGGCAGCTTTCCAACACAAGGAAACTAACTCCAGAACATCCAAAGCAATACCCAAAGACTTAGAGCCAGAATCAATACCCATCTCGATACCAACCCTTACCCTTCAAGCTAAAGCCTCCCAACGAAGGTACACGCTTAACACGGCCTAGACACCTGACAGCATCTTCACCACCTATCTCACCACTAACAGTCAAATAGCACCTCTCAACAGCAG
>CETC01158436.1_pt1 | contig 10333 bp, 7 predicted proteins | sample 326911 | NCBI WGS metagenome assembly CETC01 (sample SAMEA2622694, study PRJEB7988) | marine metagenome | isolation source: saline water (ENVO:00002010), including
GTTATGTTTGGCTTATCCGTTAACAGTCATATTATTAACTATCTTAACAGCAAGTCTATTAATAGCATTTTTATCTCTACTAATAATGACGACCACGGTGGGGAAAATAGAGGATTTACGGCGGCGATAAAGACTTTCATCAAACTATCTGGTTACTTTGATTTAGACACATTAATTGTAAAATTCCCACCAAAGCCCTATAATGATTTTGGTGACGCTCATTTAGATGAGTATGACTTTAATAAAAATTGGTCTACTAAGGAATATGATCAAGCTAAACAGCTAGAATATATTTGCGATTTTATTAAGAATAATACTTCCTGCTTCACTAAAAAAGAAATTAAGAGTGCCTTAATATTTAGTGATGGCTAGTCCCGAAACACCCCTATCTGCCAGTAGAATAAAAACGGCGCAATCGTGTGCGTGGTTATACTGGTGTAAATACAAGCTCAAACTCCCCGAGCGGAGTAACGATGGTGCGCGACGAGGCTCTATTTGCCATTTAATTTTTGAGGTGCTAGGACCGAAAAGGAGAGGTAAGCACTACAAGGCCATCGTTAGCTCTCAAGATGTGTTCTCCGTTGCCTCGGTCAAAAGGTTGATCATGAAACACGCTGTTCGTGAGGGCGTGGACGATGAGGAAAACATCTCCCTAATAAAAGAGATGATTTATAATGGTTTGACTTATGACTTCTTTGGCGATGAAACGGGCAAGCCAACCGAAGAATATTCTGAAAAAGATTTTGATATCGTCAAGGAAGATGGACAGGTTGCCTACAAGATTAGGGGCTTCATAGATAAATTATTTCTTTATAAAAGAAAAAAATTAGCCATAATCAGAGACTTTAAAACCAGCAAGTCTGTGTTTAAGGGGAAGGATGCCACCGATAACCTTCAGGACTTAATGTATAGTCTGGCAGTTAAGAATTTATTTCCCGATTACGCGAAGCGCGTCAGCGAGTTTTTATTCCTTAAATTTGAGCTAGATGAAAACGTTAAAAACTCAGGCGTAGTTCGGATGAAGCCGTTAGATGCTGACGATTTAATTGGGTTTGAATTGCAGCTATCAGAAATACAGAAATATTTGGACAATTTCTCTATTAAGGAGGCAAAAAGTAATTTTGCGGCTAGGCAAGATTTTCCTAAAGATGGTTCTTTTAGTGGAAGGCTTTTATGTGGATTTGCTACGAAAAAGGGAGAGCTAAAAAAGGATGGCTCTCCCAAGTGGCACTGTCCCATGAAATTTGATTTCTTTTACTATACTATTTACGACAAAAATAAGCAGCCTGTTGGAAGTTTCTTTGAAGATGAGTTTTGTGAAGATCTGGTGCCTGATGGTGGCGCTTATGAAATGAAGTATTATGAAGGCTGTCCAGCACATTCTTCTTGACGGCTGTTTGTGGGAGTGTTACAGTCTCCTGTATGATTCCCGTATTTAAATCCACCTTTTCAATAGGAAAGAGTATCTTAAAAATAGAGGAGATTATCGATCACTGTAAGGAGCACGACATCAATCCACTAGTCTTGGTTGAAGACTCGATGACGGGCTTTGTGAAATCTCATACTACCTGCAAAGAAGAAGGTATTCATTTAGTTTTTGGCTTAAGAATTACCTGTTGCAATGATGTGCAAGAGGATGGGGATTTATCAGATCACAAAATAATAGTGTTCGCAAAAGATGATGAGGGTTGCAAGCTACTTAACAAAATCTATTCTTTCGCCCAAACAATAGGGCGAGGCAAGGTAGATTTTAAATACCTGAATAGTATCTGGTCAGAAAGCCACATCGACCTTGTGATACCATTCTATGATTCATTTATACATAAAAATCAGTTATACTTAAAAAACTGCATCCCCAACTTTAAAGATATCCCGCCGACCTTCTGGCTAGAACAAAACAACTTGCCATTTGATAAGCTGTTAACTGAAAAGGTTAGTAAGTTTGCGGAATCAAGCAGTGCGTCTATGCAGGAGGTGAAAACAATATTGTATAACAAGAAGTCTGATGTGGAGGCTCTTCAAACATACAAGATTCTTTGCAATAGAAATTTTGGCAGAGCAGCCACACTGAGCAGTCCCAACCTTAACCACTTTGGCAGTAATGAGTTCTGCCTTGAGTCTTATTTACAACATGGATGAGTCATTACTTAGATTTAATAAGAAACAACGATACGTTGTTTTTGATACCGAGACTGAGGGTTTGAACTTAGTTACGTCTCGACCTTGGCAAATCGCTTGGTTAGTTGTTGAAGGTGAGAAGATAATTGATAAGAGAGATTTCTTTATTCACTGGCCCAACCTGAACGTCTCAGAGGGTGCAGCAAGGGTTACGGGTTTTTCGTACGATGAATACGCGAAGAAATCGATGCCCCCAAACACCGTGTGGGAAAAGTTTGAGGAGGATTTATATGACGAAAGGAATCTAGTCATTGGTCAAAACGTCTTAGGTTTTGATGTTTACATGGTAAATATATGGCGCAAACTAATGGGTAGAGAGTCAGACTATTCATATGTGAATAGAATCATTGATACTAAATCTTTAGCAACGGCAATTGCTAAACAAATTCCCGTAGATAAAGAAAATTTACTTGCTTGGCAGTATAGATTGCTTAATCATAAAGAGAGGGGATTGAGAACGTCTCAGGCCACCCTACTAAAGAAATATAATATAGATCATGATCCCAAGCGACTGCATGATGCACTATATGATATTGAGATGACGTTTAAAATTTTTAGGAAACAACTTTTTGATTTAGAGCTATGATTTTTTCTGACTATAAGCCGTATGACACGCCATTTCCTGTCGGAGTTAAGCTCCCAGAAATTAAAATAGAAAAAAAATATTACGACGAAGTTTCTTGCAGTGACCTGGAAGATAACTTTCAGTTCCTTAGGAAGCTTTGCTTTACAAGGCTGAAGGAGAAGGGCATCGATAAGCAGGAGGATGCTCAAGTATATTACGACAGGCTAAGGGAGGAGTTGGCTGTATTCAAGGATTTGGGTTTTGTGGATTATGTTCTATTAAATTGGGACATTATGAATTTTTGCAAAGAGAATAATATCCCCACAGGAGCGGGCAGGGGAAGTGCGGCTGGTTCTCTCGTCTTATATGTTATAGGTATTACAAATATAAACCCGATTGAATACGATCTGTTTTTTGAGAGGTTCGTTTCCAAGAGTCGGGCTCGCAAAATAGAGCATAACGGTGAGATTTATTTAGATGGAAGTTTGTTGGCTGATGTGGATAACGATATCTCCTATGATCGCCGCCCAGAGGTAATCCAATACATAGAAAAAAAATATGCAGGAAAAACTTCTAAGATTCTAACCCTAAACACTCTAAGCGGTAAGCTATGCATGAAGGAGTGTGGTAAAATTGTCGAAGAGCTATCTGAAATTGATGTGAATCAGATAAGCGATACCATTCCCAAGCATTTCGGAATAGTCGCAAAGCTTGATGTAGCCTACGAAGAGAGCGAAAGCTTCAAAAGGTATGCGGATCGCTATGTTAAGGCTTTTAAAATAGCAAAGAAGCTAGAAGGCTTAAATAAAAACACGGGAGTGCATCCTTCGGGCATATCTATCTCATACTACCCGCTGGAGGAAATTATGCCACTCCAGCACACAAACGATGGCTCACTGGTATCTGGCTATGACATGAATGATGTAGCTAGTCTGAGTGTCAAGTTTGACATTTTGGGATTAAGAACACTTTCAGTCGTCCACGATGTATGCAACCAGCTTGGCATAAAAGAGCAAGACATAGATCCCAACGATCCCTCCGTTTATCAAGCTCTCTCTTGTTTAAGAGCCCCTCAGGGGCTTTTTCAGATTGAGGCAGAAACGAACTTTAAAGTTTGCCAGCTTATTTCTCCGCGCAACCTAGAAGAGCTTTCGGCTGTGGTTGCGATTGCAAGACCTGGAGCGTTAGACTTTAAGGATGACTATGCGACCTTTGTTAGGACGGGAGACTTCCAGTCGGTTCATGAATTTTTTGATGATGTGTTAAGCTACACAGGAGGCATTCCACTGTATCAGGAGCAGTTAATGAAAATGGCAGTGAAGGTGGGATTCAGCTTAGATGAAGCGGAGCAGTTGCGCCGCATAGTTGGTAAGAAAAAGGTGGATCAAATGCCTGCTTGGAAGGCTAAAATTGAGGATAAAGTTCGTAGCAATAATCTAGACCTTGAAATCGCCTCAGTTCTATGGAAAGTGGCGCAAGATTCGGCTAATTACTCGTTCAATAAATCCCACTCAATTAGTTACGCGCATTTAGCGGCATTGACGGTATACTTAAAGTTTAATCATCCGCAAGAATTCTTTTTAAGTCTTTTAAAATATGCTAAATATGAACCAAGTCCACATGAGGAGATAGCAAAAATCTCTCAGGAGTTACCCCACTTTGACATAAGGTTACTGCCTCCAGATCTTAATAAATCAGACATCGATTTTAAAATAGAAGGCAAAAACATCCGATATGGTTTGAATTCTATCAAAGGTGTCTCTGACAAAGTATTAACATCTCTCTTAGAGTTTAGAGAAGATTCCTTTGCTAATAAGTATGAAGTATTTCTTTCTGCAAAGCAGGCAGGCGTGAACATAGGCACTCTATCAGCGCTGATACAGGCGGGACTCTTGGACTCCTTTGTTCAATCAAGTCGATCAAGGTTGGTTTTGGAGGCTCAAACTTTTAATACGCTTACAGATAGAGAAAAAAGAAATTTTATAGCGTTAGGAGATAAATATAATTATGACATACTAGAAGCTATTCACGATACATCGAAGAGCGGTGCTGTTGGCGATGACAATCGCAAGATGTTCACAGAGAAAAGGTTTGGCACCTTCAAGAAGAAGTTTCAGCCATATAAGGATATTTATGAAATGAACATCAGGCATGTGAAATACGCCAACTGGTATTTTGAAGAAAAGTTACTTGGTTATAGTTATTCTCACACTGTGCGTGAAATTTTTGATAATGGTCAGGATTTTACTGCGGCAGTCGAGATGAGAGATATGCCAGATCGCGCTCATGTGAAATTTGTCGGAACTATCACCGATATCATTAGGCGCACCAGTAGAAATGGCAACAAATACGCTCGCATAACCCTACAGGATGAAAGCGGCATGGTAAATGGGCTATTCCTTGACAGCGCAAGGGATCAGAGGTTAAGTAACTATTTAGAATCGGGTAAAAAATTACCCAAAAAGGCAGATATTATAATAATTCATGGCACTCTCGGAGATGATGTAGTGTTTATTGATAAAATTTTCCCACTAAAGGATAAAATCTACATGAAGCTATCTGATGTAAAGTAGTGTAAGTAATTATGATGGGTTTAACAGACTTCAATTTAACCCCCAAAGCAAAAAAGGGGCTTAGAGATGCAAAAAAATTCGCTGAAGCCAATAGTCATTCTTTGGTGACTAACGCACACCTAACATATGGGTGCTTAGTTAACATATCTGATAGCTGTGCTTTAAAGCTCAAAAGTTATGGTATTTCACTTGATGCCAAGTTGTTTATTAAAACATTTAAAGAGTATGCAGCCGAAAACAAAAGTAGGTTTGAGCAGAAAAAGGGACAAGGCGCATGGCATGAGGAAGTAAACGAGGTCGTATTTTTTGCTAAGGAGTTTTCTGATAACTTTGGTAGCTACTTCATTGGGGTTGAGCATATTTTGTATGTTATTCTTGATATGGGTGGCCCATTTATTGATCATTTAAAGCAGACAGGTATTGACGCGACTTACGCTAAAGACATCATTGAAACACACGTTCTAGAAACTAGTATTCCGCCTACTGACCAAATAAAAAATATTTTACAAATTGAAGGTAAAAAGCCTGCTGCTGCTAAACCGTCTGCCGAAACGCAGTCAACTGGTCTAGAGCATTTGACCAAGTATTGTGTTAATCTTAATCACCAATTTATATCTAAACGGTCTTCGAAGATTTCTGGCAGAGATACCGAGACTAATGAACTTATAGAGATTCTTTCTAAAAAGAATAAGAGCAATGCAATTCTAGTTGGTGAAGCGGGGGTCGGTAAGACTGCTATTGTGGAGGGTTTAGCTCAAAGAATTGTAAATCAGACATCGCCACCCCATATGTCTTTGATGCAGATTTGTGCCGTAGATATAAGTGCCATGATCGCTGGAACAAAATACCGTGGCGAATTTGAAGAAAGGTTTAAATGCCTTATAGCTGAAGCAGAAAAAGAACCCAATATAATTCTATTTTTTGACGAAATTCACACTATTATTGGAGCAGGCAACTCCGAGGGCGCAGTTGACGCCTCAAACATGTTAAAGCCTGCGTTAGCAAGAGGTAGTATTAAGTGTATCGGAGCCACTACCTCACAAGAATATAAAAAGTTCTTTGAGAAAGACTCTGCCATGAAACGGCGCTTTGATAAGATCTTAGTTGAAGAGCCTTCAAGACTTGAAACAAAGAAAATAATCACTAATGCGCTGCCGTTCTATGAAGATTTTCATAAGGTTAAATATCAAGAGCAGGATATCGATACAATTTTAGATTTCTGTGAGAAGTTTCTAAGCCATAAGAGGTTTCCAGACAAAGCCTTTGACATTATCGATCAAGTTGGAGCTAAAACTAAAATTAAATATGACTATACGCCGCCTAAAGTGGAAGCTGCGCGAAGTGAGTTTTGTGAGTTTTTAGATGGCACCGCTAATGAAAAAAACTTAAACGAGAAACAGTTTACAGATTTCCTTAAAAGGTATCTAGAGACGATGGCGAAACATGGTAGCGTCAAAAAGAAAAAACACAGGATTCGCCAAAAGGACATCGTGCAGGTTATGCAGGAAAAAACGGGACTATCTCGTCAGACCCTCTCCAAGAGTTCCTCATTCAGTTATTTTTCTAAACGAATCAATGCTGAAGTTTTCGGACAGGAAAAAAACATTGAAGTGATTCATAATTCTCTTTCTTGTGCCAAGGCTGGTCTAAATGATTCCAATAAACCGTTAGCTAACTTTCTTTTTATTGGGGATACGAGCGTGGGAAAAACCTTCACTGCTAAAAAAATAGCTAAATATTTTTACGGCAATGAAAAGTCTTTTATTCAGCTTAACATGAGTGAATATCAGGATAAAACAGGCATATCTAAGTTGTTGGGTGCTAATGCTGGTTATGTAGGTTACGAGGAGGGCGGTCTTTTAACTGAGTTTGTACGCGAAAACCCAAATTGTGTCGTTTTATTCGACGAAATAGAGAAGTGTGACCCTAAAATTCTAGATGTGCTGCTTCATATCTTAGATGAGGGCTATGCCACAGATAATTTAAACAGAGAGATTGATTTTACACACACCATTCTGGTGATGACATCAAATATAGGACAAGGCAAAAAGTCAAAAAGAAGCATGGGTTTCTTGCCTGACGAGGCGACAGCCGTTGATAATTACAAAGAGTCACTTAAGAAGCATTTACGCCCAGAACTTTTAGCCCGCATCGACGAAACTATATTCTTTAATAATTTAGAAGATAAACATCTCTTAAAGATCGTGAATCAAGAGTTGTCGCTGATTCGGCAACGTTTAGCAACCAAAGGTATAGATTGGAGCTATACTATAAGCACTTCAAGATATATTTTTAATCAAATTAAAGAGAAAAATACTCACGCCAGAGACATTAAAAATTTAGTTAAATCACTGGTTCAAGTTCCGCTTTCGCAGTTTATTGTTAAAAATAAAAGTATGGAAAAAATTTCTGCAAAAATTGTTGACAAAACACTGACCTTCAATTAATATAGGGTCATGAAGAGAGTAAATACGAGAGTAATGAAGGCAATTCGTAACACCAAGGGTAGGTTCTTTGGCCTATATACCACTCAAGGTGAGTCTTTGAACGCGCAACTAATGGGCGAGACACAGAATTATGTTGAAGTTTACGACCGCAACGCTGGCGTAAATCGCAGGTTGGCCAAAACCAGTATTTGCGGTGTACGATTGGCTCAAGAAAAATTTGGCAAAGTCTTCTAGGTCGGACTAGAAAGCTTTGTCAAAAACGGGGAGGTTCATGGTGAATCAGTCTCCCCACCCCACACCTCGCTAACCCCCTTGAAAAAGGGGGTTAGTTCTTTATTATAGGTTATGTCATCTTCTTTGCTAAATAACAGGGGATATTTAATTGATTGGCACTCTATGAATCAACCTTTGAACGTAGAGTTCATTGAAAAGATTTTAAGCGCATCAGGATTGGAGGAGTCGGTTAAAAGTCTAGTAATCATTTCCGAGCATAATGACTATGATCATTACGAAATCGCATTAAATGATGGTACATGTTGGCGACTAAAGTTATCTTTTGATAATAATAGTCCACTTTTAAAGCGCGAGTCCACATTTCTTTCGGACTGCAATGGTGTTGCTGGAGGTAAATTGCAACATTTTTCTGAGAATACTCTTGGAGAAAATATACCACACCTCATCTATCAATTCCCCACGTGTTTTGGGGTGCAGGACTTGGGGTTATCATTTTTCTTGGAAGAGCAAAGACTACTATTTGGTTCTTACTTTTCTCTTCTGGAAAAACTCTCACCAAAGCAATATTATAAATCAATTGTGCAAGACAATTTTAAAACATTAAATCTGTCTTCTAGAATTTTTTCACCAGCCTCAAGGGAGGCGATTAAATCTCATAGCAGTTATGCAAGCTTTACTGCCTTTTTCACAAAGCTCAAAAAAGAAACTGACGGGCAGCTTTCTTCACTAGTCCTAAAGAAGAAGTGTTTAGGTGGGCTCAAGCCTGAAAACATTTTCTTTAATAACGAGTTGTTTTTTTTCGATCCACTTCATAACGCATGTTTGCATCATCCTTTTGCAGATTTTGTAGATCTAATTTTAGATGTCGGGCTAGATGAAGAAATGGAGCGCAACGCCTTAAAAGATTTTTGTGAGCTTGGCCTACTGGAGGAAGACGAACATTTGTATGAATCCGTTTATAATTTACAATTAAGGAAAAAGTTGGCTGAATTAGTCGGTTCCTACTTGTGTGAGGTGTATATATTTCAATCTCGTCGTGCAGATCACCTAATCAATGTTGCGGATACGTTTTATAAATGCTCACAAAGATTCAGGCGTATTCCTGCGTTCTTGGATTACCAAAATTTCCTTGTAAAAACGATAACTGAACCAATTTTAGGTGTAAAAGCTTAAGTAATGCCACTACCAACACCAAACAACGGAGAGAAGCGTTCTAAGTTTATGGATCGCTGTATGAGTGACCCCACAACAAGAGGGGAATTTAAGGACAACAAGCAAAGGGCTGCGGTATGTTCGTCTCAATTTTCAAAAGCAGAGAGCAAAGCTTCTGCTATTATAGGGGAAGGCGGAGATACTTCTTGTTACTTTTCAGCCGCGCAGGAGAAAAATAAGCCCCTTAATAAACCTTTTCGGACCCCAAAGGGGCCAAAGAAGTTCTCTGTTTATGTAAAAAATGAGAAAGGTAATGTGGTAAAAGTCAATTTTGGAGATCCCAACATGGAAATTAAAAGGGATGATCCTGCTCGTCGCAAAAGTTTCAGAGCTAGGCATAATTGTGATAACCCAGGTCCAAAGTGGAAAGCTCGGTATTGGTCCTGTAAACAGTGGAGGGCTGGTAAAAAAGTAGAAGGCTCAGTGGAGCATGATTACGAGTGGGATGGTGAAACTTTATTTGATCATGACGAACTATTAGCCATGAATCCTGAGTTGGCCAATGCCCCAGACGCGGAGGTCTCTGAGGCTGCTAAACGCAGTGGCAGAAAAAGTGGCGCTCAAACCCCCGCTGAACCAAGCGAAAGAAAAAGAGGTTCAAAGAAAAACCCTAAGGGTAGCGCGGGAGAAAAGGGCGGCAAAATTACATTTAGCGAAAAAACCACTAATGCGCTAAAAGAAAAAGTAAAAGAACACAATTCCAAGCATTCAAAGAAGGTAACTCTGTCCCAGCTAAAAAAAGTCTACCGTCGAGGCTCGGGAGCATTTAGCACTTCGCATAGACCAAATATGTCCAGACACGGTTGGGCAATGGCTCGCGTAAATATGTTTCTTAAAATGAGAAGGGGTGGCAAGGTTAAGGATTCCTACAGAAAAGCTGATCAAGATATTGCTTCTGGTTCAGAGAAAAACTGGGCGGCAGAAGCAATGTCTTCTCTTTGGGAAAACATAAGAAAGAAGAAGCAGAGAATGGGTAAGAATTACAAGCCAGCTAAACCTGGGGATAAGGACAGGCCAAGCCAAGAGGCTCTGAAAAGGGCGCAGGGTGCTCCCGATGTAATGCAACATTACTTCGAAACAAAAGAAGAAGCCCTAAAGGACGCTAAAAAACTTGGGTTTGATGG
>CETC01158435.1_pt1 | contig 10328 bp, 13 predicted proteins | sample 326911 | NCBI WGS metagenome assembly CETC01 (sample SAMEA2622694, study PRJEB7988) | marine metagenome | isolation source: saline water (ENVO:00002010), including
CTTATAATATAAATACTTCTATAGCAAGACCATTCTCTTTGTATGGGGAAAATGAACAGAGTCATAAATTCTTTTCTCATTTATATAATTGTTTTGTTAATGATATAGAGGTTAAGTTGGTTCCTGGTGTTCATGATTGGATTCATATTGATGACTTTGTTGATGGTGTTGTGGATGTGATGCTAAATAATGAAAATATAGGAGAAGCTTTTCATTTTGGTAATGGTATACAGTATACTAATTTAGAAGTATTTGAAATGTTTTGCAAAATTTTTAATAAACATATAAAGTATACTTTGGTTGAAAATCATAATGGAAATTCTGCTGGTGTTGATTCTGATAGTTGGGTTGCTGATATAAGTAAAGTTAAAGAAAAACTAAATTGGTATCCTAAATATTCTCTTGAAGATGGGATATCTAAATTTATCAATTTTAAGGAGAATAGTAATGAATAATTTAATTAAATTGAAAAAAAGAATATTAGACATTAGTCATCAACGCAAGTTAGGTCATATCGGTAGTTGTCTATCAGCACTTGAAGTTATTGATGAGATTTATAATACTAAAAAAGAAGATGACCTTTTTGTATTATCAAGTGGACATTCAGGATTAGCATTATATACTGTTTTAGAAGATAAATATGATGATATAGATGCTGATGAATTATTTGAAGAATGTGGTGTTCATCCACATAGACTGCCTGGTAAAAAAATATATTGTTCAACTGGTAGTTTAGGTTTGGGTATAACTGTAGCTGTTGGTTTTGCATTAGCTAACAAAGATAGAGATGTTTATGTTATGTTATCAGATGGTGAAATAGCAGAAGGTTCAGTATGGGAAAGTTTAAAATTTGTTTATGAAAATAATATTGAAAACATTCATATTTATGTTAACATAAATGGGTATTCAGCTATTTCAAATGTTAATGTAAGTTACATTAAAAAAACATTACAAGTTTTTTATCCAGATATTAAATTAAGATACACTAATTCAGAACAATTTCCATTTTTAAAAGGTATTGAAGCACATTATTATGTAATGTCTGATAATGATTATAATCAAGCTATTAATATGTTAACAGAGGAGGAGTTAATAAAATGAATATGAAATTACATTTTTCAAAAGTTTTATTAGATAAGATGGATAAAGATGAAAGAATATATTTCATTACTGCAGATTTAGGTTATAAATTGTGGGATGACATAAAAGAAAAATATCCAGATAGATGTATAATAATGGGAGCATCTGAACAATTAGCTATGGGTACTGCAGTAGGATTGGCATTAGAAGGAAAAATTCCGATAGTGTATTCTATTACTACTTTTTTATTATATAGACCATTTGAAATAATTAGAAATTATGTCAATTATGAAAATCTACCAGTAAAAATGATTGGTTCTGGTAGAGATAAAGATTATTCACATGATGGTATATCACATTGGTCTGAAGATGATAAAGATGTTTTGTCATTGTTTAGTAATATAGAAATACACCACCCCAATAGTAATGAAGAATTAGAAACATCCATGGATAATATGTTTAATATTTCTATTAATTCACCATCTTATTTAAACTTACGGAGATAATATGAATGCAATTATTATAGGTAATGGTTCGATAGGAAGAAGACATTTTAAAAATTTGAAAAGTTTGGGCTTATATGTTAGGGCCGTTGATATAGATGAAATAGATGAAATTGATTCTATTTTAAAAAATAATCATTTTGATTTTGGAATGGTATGTACTCCAAATAATTTACATTTAGAACATTGTTTAAAGTTAGCAGAACATGGAATACATTTTTTTTGTGAAAAGCCATTTTATTCAGAAAAAGCTTGTAATATATTGGCTAATATTCGTAAATTAGTTAAAGAGAAATCTTTGGTTAATATGGTTGGTTGTAATTTGAGATTTCATCCAACTATAAAATCATTTGATAAATCTGAAGTTAGTTTTGTAAAAGCTGTTTTTGGTTATGATTTAAAAAAATGGCATAACGATGGGAAACATTTGGAATCATATAGTGCTAATAAAAATATGGGTGGTGGTATAATGTTAGATGCAATACATGAATTTGATTATTTATATAATTGGTTTGGTGAGATAGAAGACATTGAAGTGAATTGCAAGAAAATAGGTGATGTGACAATTGATACCGAAGATACAGTAGATGCCACTATAAAATTTAAAAATGGAGTTATTGCTGCAGTTCAATTGGATTATTTACAACCTAAATATACTCGATATGTAGAAAAGTTGGTAAGAGATTGGGGTACTGAAATACATAATATAGAACCCGATGATGATATGTATATTGATGAAATAAAATATTTTATTGATTGTGTTAGGAATAAAAGAAAATGTATGAATGATATTGATGAGGCTGTTTATTTGATAGATAAATTACAGAATGGAATTATTACAAATGAATTATAATTTTGATTCAAGATTTAAAAATATAGCAGATGGTATGACAGCTTTTTGTGTATTTGGTGGACCTTCGGTACAACAAGTTGTTGATTTGGAAAAAATTATAGATAATAATTTTACAATCGCGGTTAACTATGGTATAAAATTTTATAAACCTGATTTATATGTTTCAGGTGACAATCAAATTGTTAGAGAATTTTTTGAAGATGATGAATTTATATTACATAAATTTATTGGTGGTAAATTATTAAAAAATCAAGCTGGTTTTGATTATGATGAAACACCAATAACTATACAAGGAAAATCTCATTTGGTAAAAGATAACAATATGATAAAAATATTAATATCTAATGATTTTCCCTGTTATAATTATAATTTTACAAGTGGTCAAATATATAAACAATACGCGTATGAGTATTGTAAAAAGATACCTAACACTTGGGTCGTGACAGAATATAGGTCAGCTGATGCGGAAAACTGGCCTACATTAAGTCCTGAATGGGAAGGCTCTATTGATAATTATGGTAAGGATATGAATTGTATTTATCCTGGTGGTATGGTTGCTTCACCTGTGTTTCAAATTTTATATTATATGGGATTTAAAAAAGTAATAGCTGTTGGTCTTGGTGATATCGGTCATTCTAGAGGTAATCCAGGCAGAGATTCGGGTCTACAATCTACTTTTTGGGGTCCTGAAGAAATTCATTCAATACCAATACATAATGAAATGTGGAGTGGTGATAGAGATTTAAAAATTTTACATGGTGGTGAGATATTTAATCAATATGGTGAATTTAATAAAGCTAAGTATGATGAACTTTTGGATTCAAAAAATAAAATAGAAAAAGATAAATTAGTCAAAAGAATTAAAAAACAAGGTAAGTTAAATTGAAAGTAAAATATTATAATAATTCTGCAATAATGGTAGAACATAAAAATACAAAAATTTTATTTGACCCCTGGTTAGTGGGTCAAACTAATTATGGTTCTTGGGGGATATTTCCAGAATTAAAAGTAGATTGGAATGATTTTAATGATTTAGATTATATTCATATAAGTCATATCCATTTGGATCATCTACACAAAGAAACTTTAAAAAAATTACCAAATAATATTCCAATTTTAATACATAAGTGGGATGATAAATTTGTAAAAATGAATTTAGAACGAATGGGTAAGAAAGTTATTGAAATAGAACACGGTGAAAAATTTAATTTAGGGGATGATTTGGATTTTTACTTATATGCTGCCGATGGTTGTAATCCATCCGAATGTTTTAAATTTTTTGGATGTGGTAAGGTGGGTAAAGATTCGAAATCTGTTGGTTTAGATACTTTTTCAGTCTTGACTACAAACGAGAAAAAATTTATGCAGATAAATGATTGTCCACTTCCTTTAATGATAAATACCCTTAAAATGATAAAAGATAAGTTTAAAGTAATAGATTTGTTATTTGTAAGTTATACTGGTGCAGGTTCATATCCACAATGTTGGACTAGTTATACAGATGATGAGAAATTGAATAAGTTTGGTTTAGTTAAAAAGAAAAAGTTTTTAGATTGGGGTATGGGATTTTTGAATTATTTAGAACCAAGATATTATATGCCATACGCCGGACAATATGTTCTATCTGGGTTTTTAAGTAAATTAGAAAAATTTAAAGTTACACCAGATATACCAGAGACTTTGGAATTTTTTAATAAAAATTATAACAAAGGTATAAGTTTTGTTTTAAATCAGAATGAATATTTTGATTTAGAAACAGAAAAAGCTTCTGCACCATATGTTCATCCAAGTGATAAAGAAAAAGAAAAATATATCGAAGATGTTTTATCAAAGGTTAAGTTTCCTTATGAATATGATGATGAAGTTAATTTAAAACAGATATTAGATTTAATACCAAGGGCATTTGAAAGATATACAGAAAAACGAATAGAATTAAATTTTAAAACTGAAACAAATATATATATATATTTAGTGGAAGATAAAATGCTTAAGATACCAGGTAATGGTAATTCTTATAGTGTTATAGATAGAAATAGTTTTAATGATAATAGATATGTAACCTACAAGGTACATCCAAAATTGTTATATAGAATATTAAGAGGACCCAAATATTCCCATTGGAATAATGCAGAAGGAGGTTCTCATATTGAATTTTCAAGGAAACCCGATATATATGAAAGTGCATTATATCATTCAATGAGTTTTTTTCATGCATAAAAATGAGGTATAAATAATGAGTAGAACATTTATAGTTGCAGAAGCTGGTTCAAATCATAATAGAAATTTTGACCAAGCATTAAAGTTAATAGATATAGCAAAAGATTCAGGAGCAGATGCTGTTAAATTCCAAACATTTTCTTCAGAAACAGTATATAATAAAAAGACTCCGGATTTTGCTAACTATAAAAATATAAATGAATTAATTAAGAATTTAGAATTACCACGTGAATGGCAGAAATCACTAAAAGAATATTGTGATAAATTAAATATTGAGTTTATGTCAACGCCGTTTGATGAAGCAGCAGTAGAAGAATTATTTGATTTAGGTGTTAAACGATTTAAGATAGCAGGCTTTGAATCAACAGATTTAAGATTTGTAGATATGGTAGCTTCAACTAAATTACCTTTAATTATATCAGCTGGTATAGGTTGTAATTTAGATTTTATTGATAAAATAATAAAAACTTGTCATAATAGAGAAAATTATGATTTAACTATATTACATTGTAATAATGCATATCCGACACCACAAACAGATATAAATTTAAAAACAATGCAAGATATTAAAAATAATTATGATGTAAAGGTAGGATTATCAGACCATACAATGAATACTTTGACTCCAGCATTGGCAGTTGCTATGGGTGCTACTACTATTGAAAAACACTTTACTATATCAAGACAACTACCTGGTCCAGACCACCCATTTGCGATGGAGTCTAATCAATTAAGAGAAATGGTTCAAAATATAAGATTGACGGAATCAAGTTTGGGTAGAAAAGAAGAAGTCTATACAAAATCTGAAGAAAATTTTAAAACAGCCGGTAGGTCTATAATAGCTAAGAAGAATATAAATAAAGGTGATTATTTTAGTGTAGATAATATAACAACTAAAAGACCATTCATGGAAGGAAATATACATGCATCAAAATGGTTTGAAGTGGTAGGACAAATTTCAGATAAAGAATATGAAAAGGATGATTTTATTAATGGAAAATAGAATTAAAGAGATTATAAAGGAAATCATAGAAGAAATAGATATTCAAACTATAAATGAAAATAGTCATTTAAAAAATGATTTGGGTTTAGATTCATTTAATTTGGCATTACTAACAGTTAAAATAGAAGATGAATATGAAATTGATATTTTTGAAGATGGTATTGTTACTACTTTTGGTGAAATTATGGAAAGATTGAATAATAAATGATTTTTTGGAAACATAATAATAAAATTGTTACTTATGAGCAATTTTTATCTGATGTAAATCAAAATATTGTAGTAGATACACCATATGGTTATTTTGTAAATCTTATAGCTTCTATGGTTGGTGCTATTAAGTTTAATACTATTTTTGATTTAATAGAGCATTTAAAAATAAATGCAGATGATATATCTATAAACTTACAAACATCAGGAACAACAGGAAAGCCAAAAGACATAAGTCAATCTTTAAGAAATACTATAAGAGGTGTTAAGCTTACAGAAGATTCTCATATTTGGGCTTTTGCATATAATCATACACACTTTGCAGGCTTACAAGTATTCTTTCAAGCATTTTTAAATCAACAAACAATTATATATGTTTTCGATGATGAATCAGATTTAATACCTAATATTTTAGAAGAAAATAATGTAACACATTTATCTTGTACACCAACTTTTATGAAAATGATGTTACCATATGTAATAGAAAATAATATTATAACTAATTTATCTTTTGGAGGTGAAAAGTTTGATGTTAGAAATGTAGAAAAAATTAAAAAGAAATTTCCTAATGCAAAAATTAGAAACATATATGCATCATCTGAAGCAGGTAGTATATTAGTATCTGATGGTGAGTATTTTAAAATTCCAGATAAATACAAAACTAAATTAAAGATAATAGATAATGAATTATTTATTCACAAGACATTATTAGGTAAAATGTCTGTATCACTTGTTGAAGATAATTGGTATGCGACAGGTGATTTAATAAGATATGTAGATACAGATAGATTTATAATAGAGAATCGTAAATCTGATATGATTAATGTGGGTGGTTATAAAGTAAATCCAAGTAAAGTTGAAAGTGTGATTAAAGATATTCCTAATGTTAAAGATGTTTTAATAACAAGTAGAAGAAATTCTGTAATGGGGAATATAGTAGTTGCTAAAATAATCGCTAGTAATAAAAGTGCCATAAAAGAAAGCATAAAAACTACAGATAAATTAAAAAATTATGAAAGACCATTAAAAATTGAATTTGTAGATTCATTTGATTTAACTGATACAGGAAAAGTAAAAAGAATATGAAAAGAGTTTTATTAACAGGTGATTCAAAAGGTGTAGGTTTAGCCATAAAAAATAAATTAATTGATTCTGGTTATGATGTAATAGGTATCAGTCGTAATAGTATTGATATAAAATATGATTTGTCAGATGTAGATGGTATTAAAAAACTTTATAATGAACAGATTAAATCAAGAGGACCAATATATGCTTATATCAATAATGCAGCGATAGCTTATGATGATATAATAACAAATTTATCTTCTAATAAATTAGAACAGATGTATAAAGTTAATGTGTTTAGTCCAATGATGTTAACTAAATATATGTTGCGTGATATGTTATTGAATAAAACAAAGGGAAATATAATACATATTTCTTCTATAAGTGCACATACTGGTTATAAGGGTTTAGCTATGTATGCATCAACGAAAGGTGCGTTAGAAGCTTTTAGTAAAAATACAGCAAGAGAATGGGGTGCGTTGGGTGTGAGGTCAAATATAGTTTGTCCAGGTTTTATGGATACAGATATGAGTTCTGGTTTAACTGATGAACAAAAAAAGAAAATATTTAATCGCAATAGTAGGAAACTTCCTGTTAGAGTTAATGATATAGCTGAAACTGTTAAGTTTTTAATTAGTGATGAATCAAATGGTATAACAGGACAAATCATGCATGTAGATAATGGTACAATATGATAGGCATAGGAACTGATATAGAAAAGATAAATAGATTTGAATCAAATTTAGATAATAAATCATTTTTAAATAAAATATTTACTGATTCTGAATTAAAATATTGTATGAATAATCTTAAACCAGCTGAACATTTAACTGCTCGTTTTGCTGGTAAAGAAGCGACTATAAAAGCTTATTATAGTTTATTTAGTGAGTTTTTAAAATACAAAGATATTGAAATATTAAATGATAATGATGGAGTACCAATTTTATATATAAATAAAAATATTAATACACGAATTAGTTTATCTCATACTGACGATAATGCTATGGCTTTTGTTTATTTGGAGAGTGATGAATAAAATTATAATTAGACAAGGTAGTGTAAAAGATATTGATTCAATACTTGAATTATTTAATAGAGAAATACCTAACCATTGGACAGATAAACCCAGGGATTTTTGGATTTGGACTAATGAATATTTAAGTAATGAACAATCAATAATATCTATAGCAGAATGTGAAGATAGAATTATAGGTTATTATTGTATAATACCAAAGTTATTAAAAATTGATAATAAGTTAGTAAAGGTTGGTATGGGAATACACGCTGTTATAGATTCTGATTTTAAAAAAGATGTGTCTATAATGGAAGTTACTAATTTGGCATATAGAATTGCAAAAGAATCTGATATAAAAATGATATATGGATTTCCAAATAACAATTATTATTTAATTCAAGAAAAATTAGAACGCTGGAATAAAGTACAAATATACAATTCTATTGAAACAGAAATGACAGAGAAATTTGATACATCTTATCAATTAAAAGAAGTTGATATAAAATATGATATGAATATTAAAGATGATGAATTAGTGTCAATTGATAAAGATATTTCTTATTATCATACTAGATATATAAAGCATCCACGTTCACTTTATAAATCATTTTATGTTATAGATGAAATAACATGGGATGTAGTTGGTTTGTTAATTACAAAAATATTTAATTCAGAAAAAGGACATATAATTGATTTTATAATAGATGGAAAAGTTAGCCATAAAGATATAATAAAATTGTCTAATAATTATTTTATTGATAAAGGTATTACCAATTTATCGGTTTGGCCAACTTCTATAAAATTTAAAGAGGCGATACATAATCTTTATGATAATTGTTATGATGGATTTAATACAAATTTTTATGTTAAGTTTTTAGATGAAGATTTTAAAATGAAATACAAAGATGAAATTACAAATATAAATAATTGGAATTTACCAATGGGAGAATCAGATGCATTCTAAAAAAAATATATTAGTTTTAGCTGCTCATCCAGACGATGAGACTTTAGGTTGTGGTGCTACTATAGCTAAACTTGCAGATGAGGGTAATAATGTTAACCTTTTAACCTTTACAGATGGTGTTGGTTCTAGAGGGGATGATGGTGATAGAAATGATATCCTAGGAGTGGTTCAGAATATTTTAGGTTTAAGTTCTTATTCATATGGTTCTTTTCCTGATAATAAAATGGATTCCATTCCTCTCTTGGATATATGTAAATTTATTGAAGAGAATGTAGATTATAAACCAGATATCATATTTACACATCATCCTGATTGTTTGAATATAGATCATAGAACTGTTTATCAGGCAACACTTACAGCATTCAGACCACAAATGGGTGATGATGTAAAGATATATTCTTATTATGTTCCATCATCAACAGATTATAATCCTTTAAAGAATTTTGTTGGAAATGTGTATCATAATGTTGTAGATTATAAGGATATCAAATTAGAATGTTTAAAAAAATGTTATAATGAAGAGATGAGAGAATACCCACATACAAGGAGTTATGAAAATATAGAAAATCTTATGAAAGTATGGGGTTCAGAAGTAGGTTTAAAATATGCAGAAAAATTTCAATTAATTAGGGAGGTTTTATGAATATTTTATTTTTAGGATATGAAGAGAATCAAATTATAGATTTTCTAAGACAAAAAAATGATGTTGTTATTTGTACTGATAAAGTTGATATTGATTTTGTAAAAAAATTTGATTATGTTATAAGTTATGGTTATCTCCACATAATAAAGAGAGATGTGATAGAAGCATGTAAAAATGGTATTATAAATTTACATATTTCGTATCTTCCATTTAATAGAGGATTTCATCCCAACTTTTGGAGTTTTGTAGAGGATACTAAAAAAGGAGTAACCATACATTTTATAGATGAAGGTATTGATACAGGTGATATATTATTTCAGAAAGAGGTTATATTCGATTTAACGGAAGATACTTTTGAAAAAACATATTACAGACTTAGAGAAGAAATAGAAATTTTATTTATGGAAAATTGGGATAATATAATCAATCAAAATTATATAGTTACTAAACAAGATGGTACTGGTAGCTTTCATTTAAAAAAAGATATTAATAAATTTAATTTAATAAATGGATGGAAAACTAAAATAGGAGAAATTATGACTAAAAGAACCGATTTAGAAATTATAGATGAAGTAGAACAGGTAAGAACTAAAAACAATGTTAATTGGATGGATATATTGAGATTAGCATTTAAACATGCACCAAATGATGCAAGAAAACTAATGGGTAAAGTTAATGAGTATGATGGTAAAATATCAAAATTATTGACAGAGTTATCAAATAATGGAGAATAATATATGAAAGATATAAATGATGTTTTATTTGTAGTGCAAGCTAG
>CETC01067959.1_pt1 | contig 10323 bp, 11 predicted proteins | sample 326911 | NCBI WGS metagenome assembly CETC01 (sample SAMEA2622694, study PRJEB7988) | marine metagenome | isolation source: saline water (ENVO:00002010), including
AAAAGTATTTAAAGATTAATTATTAATTAATTATTATAAAAAAAAAATGTTAAAGAATAATATAATGTGTATAAATCCAAATGGGGAAAAATTCAAAGATTTCTATAAATTTCATAATTTAAAGAATTTAACTTATACCGAAATTGTAGATAAAACAATGTTTAAAAAGATGGATAAAATCATTAATGAAATTGATGATGATGATTATTTAAAAACTGATTATTATACATTTAAAGATAATTATAATGAGAAAAAGGGGTTAAAAGTAAAATATTTTAATAATCCAATAGGAAGGAGGAAAATTAATATAGTAATATGTTCTACAACAATGATGAGGGAATTAAGAAATATTCTTTATGGTAATATTTATGATGATATTGATATGAAAAACTCACAAGTAGCAATTTATTTAAATTTAATTCAAAATTTAGGTTATAATTTAAATGATTTTCCAACTTTAACTAAATGTTTTACTAATAAGGATTATTTTATTAATGATATTAAAAATACATTAAAAACTGATGATGATATATTAATTAAAAAAGCATTGATAAAAGTATTAAATTTAGGAGGTCATCAAGATATACCATCATTAATACCTTTAAAAACCGAAATAGAAAATTTATATTTTAAAATTAAAGATTTGGAAATATTTAAAAAAATTAGGTCTCATATTAAAAAAGAAAAACCTGCATTTGAAAAAGCAACATTTATGAGTTTAGTATATCAATCAATTGAAAGTAAAATATTAGATTTAGTAGTAGAAAATTTTATAGCACAAGGTATAAAAATAGGTACATTAGAATATGATGGTTTAAAGATTAGAAAAAGTGAAAGAAATAATCAAATGTTATTAGATAAACTAAATCAACATATTTATAAAAAAACAAATTTTTTAGTAGATTTTACATTTAAACCTATGATTATTGAAGAAAAATATAAAAATTTATTAGATGAAGTGCAATTAGACGAAGAAGACGATGAATTGGGTTTTTATAATGACTATGAAATGGGTTTATATTTATTTCAAAAATATAAAAATAGGGTTCATTGTAGTCTAAGAGGTGATAGTTATATTTATTATTTCAAATACAATAATAAATGGTTATGTAATAGTAAAAAATCTTGTTTAGGACAATTTATAGATAGAGATATTAAAAAAAAGAAAGATAATTATAATAAAGATACGGGTGAAACCGAGACATTTTATCAAGATTATACTGCAAATAATAACGGGTATAATAATGTATTAAATACTTTTGAAAGTATATTACAACAAGGGGAAAATTTAATAAGTGATTTTCATATTAAACTTACTATATCTAATAGATATTCAATACCATTTTTAGATGGAATATTAAAAATAAATCACGAAAGACAAGGTCAAGAATTTGGTGGTAAATTTGATTTTATAGAGTGGTGTGATGGTGAAAATATGAAAAAATTTTATCCCGACGGTTATTATACACGAAAAATAGTAAATTATAATTATGAAGATATTAAAAATATTAATTTTGAAGAATATACTGATGAAGAAAATGAAAATAGTGTAATTAATAAAATATTTAAACCCGCATTTACTACTACGGATTTTGATGAATTAGATGATGAAAAACAAAAAGAACAAACATTACCTTTGGAACATCTATTAAATAATTATTCAAGAATGATGTTTGGCTGTGTTAGTGATAAAAAATGGAATTTGATACACGGTAGTAGAAATAGTAGTAAGGGAGTAATTACGGAGTTAATGATAAATTCATTTGATGATTTTTGTGATACTATAAATGCAGGTTCATTGTGTGCAAAAGATACAAGTGGAGACCAAGCAAAATTATTAAGTTGGATAGATGATAAATTTGATTGTAGATATTTATATTTTAATGAAGCAAAACCTAATTTACAAGTTGATGGAGCATTAATAAAACTTATTAGTGGTGGTGATAGAATTGAATGTAGGTCAAATCATAAAGATGAAATTAAAAGAGAATTAAATTGTGTTATAAATGGTAATGTAAATGATATTTTTAAAATTGAACCAAAAGACACCTGGTCTAATTGTTTCTTATATAATTTAAAAATAAGATTTTTAAGTGAAAATGAAAAAAAAGAAGACCAAAATGAATTAGGAACACCCGATATTTATTATAGATTACCCGTAGAAAATATAAAAACCGATTATTGCAGAAATAAAAATAAATGTATGGAATTTATAAATTTATTATTAACCTATTATGATGATAAATTAGATAGAACGGAAGAGATGATAAATAGTGTTGATGAAGAAAAAAGTGAAATTATGGAAAGTCAAAAAGAAATAGTTTTATCATTAATTGAAATTACGGGTGATAAAGCTGATAAAATACCATCTACATTATTAAAAGAGATAATGAATTGTTATTTGGAAGAAAATTATAAAAGTGTAAAAAGTTCTATAAAATGGCGTGATATGTTAAAGAAAAATCCCGATATTCAACATAATAAAAATGTATCATATCCAAATTTACCAAAAGATAAAAAAAGTGTAAAATCATATGTAGGAATAAAATTTGTAGGTGTAAATATGGGGGGTGATTATACATCAAAAATAAAAGATTTTGTAGATAAATATTATGGGGATTTAGATAAATATTTTAATAAGGTAGAAAAAAAATAATTAATTTAATTTTTTTAAATATAATTATTTATCTTAATACTATTTAAAGATAAATAATTATATATATATATAATATAAATGGCGGGATTTCATACAAAGACTTTTATTAAACACGATGACTATATGACCCCTAAAAAATCGTGGGAAGATATATTAAATTATATACCAAAAGATAAAGTAATATGGGAAGCATTTTATGGAGATGGTGAAAGTGGTGAATTTATGAAACAATTAGGATTAAATGTAATACACGAACCAATAGATTTTTTTGAAAATGATTTAGGCGATATTATTATAAGTAATCCACCTTTTTCTAAAAAAAAGGAAGTATTTACACGGTTAAAAGAATTAGATAAACCTTTTATTATGATTTGTCCCTCTTCTTGTATAAATACAAAATATATGAGAGAATTATTTGGTAATTCAAAAGATGCACTCCAAATTATTATTCCAAGACGAAGAATTAATTTTACAAAAAAAATAGATGGTAAAATACCCGAAGATTGGGGGGATAGATGTAATTTTGATTGCTTTTATTATTGTTATAAGATGAATTTAGAAAGAGATATTATTTGGTTAAATTAAATTAAAAATAAATTAAATTAAATTAATTTTTTTTTCTTTAAGTATTAAATTATTAATTATATTAATTATATATATTAATATTATTTATCTTGAAAAGAATATAAAGATAAAATAATATTACTATATATAAAAAAAAATGACTACCTACGAAAACGATTACAACGAAATTATTAATGAAGATACTATTATGTATTTACACGATATTTATAAAAGAAGTGATACTTATAAAAGAAAAAAAGATGAAGATTTTAATAGAAGATTACATACTCAACCAAAAAATATTAAACATTTTGCACTTTTTGAATGTAAAGATATATATGAAAATATATCTAATAAATGGAAAAAAGAAAGAAATGATTATTATACAAAAATTAATACTTTAATTGATATTAATGATAGAAATATTAAAGGATTTATAAAAAAAATAGGAGAACATTTAAGGCAAAATTTTACCGATATATACGAGTTGATTTATCATTGTAAATTTATTTATAAAAATAGTCCTATTTCAAATAAAAAAGTATTATATGAAAGAATTTTTGAATGTGTTAAATATATATTTTGGGTATTACAACTTACGGAAAATGAATTAGTAGATATAAGTTTTTTTGATTATACTACACAATCATTAGATGGCGTACATTCATTATATTGGAATTTGTATAGGATGATATGTGGTAATCAAACTCATCATTATATTAATAAATTACAATGGATTTTCACTAAAATATTAAAAAAATATAAAGATGATAATTTTGTAGTATGTAATTATACTATGAAAGATTTAAATAATTTATTTGATAGAGTAATAATTGATAATCCCAATTATGAATATAATGCTTATTATACATTTAGTGAGGATATAACAAAAAATGATTATACAAGAATAAATAATATAATTAATACAAGTGAGAATGATTATCATCATTATTATCAAAAATGGGTTAATCATTTTGGATTAAATTATAAATTATTAAATCTAAATGGAAGACTTATGGTTCAACATTACTATATTCAAAGATTAAAAGATTGGGGTTTTATATATCATAAAAGAAAATATTTATCTACAAATAATACTATACCAAATGATAATGGTTGGTGTTATTATCTAAATACAAATCTAATATTTATTAATAGAAAATATAATGGATATATTCAAAAAATTATGAATTATAATATGGAAGATTATGAAAAAATATAAAAAGGTAGAAAATCTACCATTTTTTTTTGTTTCTACCTTTGATTTTTTACAAAAGGTAGAAAAATAAAAAATCAATAATTTAAATAATTGGTATTTTTACCTCCTAAAATGTTGTTGTTTTATATATTATATATAATATCTATATTAAAATTCTACCATTCTACCTTTTTTTTAATAAAATAAATAAAAAATAATTTTTAAAAAAAAAAATTAAAAAAAAAGTAAAAAAAAACAAAAAAGTTGAAAATATTAAAAAAACTTTTTTTTTGGGTAAGGTAGAGGTAGAAAGTAGAAAAAGGTAGAATTTGCACTTTAATCTTTAAAAATTTTAAATATTATCTTTTATATATAATAAAAATGAAAAAAAAAATTTATGATAAAGATTATGAAAAAAAATTAGAGGAAAAATATAATAACATTGATTGGGAAGAAACAAAATCAATAGTTAAAGTAATTAATAATGATATTAATAACTATCAATTATTAGAAAGAATTGAAAAATTAGAAAAAATTATAATACTGCATAATGAAATTATAGAGAAATTAAAATAATATTAAAAAAATTATATTTTTAGATGTTCTTTTATATCGTTTAATTGTGTTTCTAATTCAATTATTCGGGTTTCTAACATATCTATATATTCATCTTTACATAAACATTCATCTAATTTATCGTTTAATTTATCCTCTAATATATCAAGTTGATTTTCTATATTATACTCTCTTTCATCTTTTGCGAGGTCTTCTATTTCTAATTTTTTTATTTTTTCGTCCATAACTTGTATTGCGGTTTTTAAAATAAGAATATCATTAATTAAATTAGTATCTTTTTTTTCCATTATAATATAATATTAATATTTTTATTTTATATTAATATTTTTTTAATATTAAATATTTAAACTTATTTAAAGATAAAATATATATTATATAATATAAGACAAATGAATAAAAAATGTTATTGTGAATATTTATTCTGTGATAATAATAAAAGAGCATTACCACCTATAAAACAAGACTATTTATGGTCTAATCCTAATAAACAAAGAAAGATGCATAAAAAATGTTGGAAAGAATGGAATGGTGATATTAACCATATAAGAAAAAATCCATTAAATAATCAAAAACCTGAACCACCAAAAGAAAAAAAGAAAAAACCAGTACCTAAAATGCAGTATAATACAAAAGAAAATGGAGAACCATATATTGTATCTTTTTAATTTAAATACTACTTTAATATATTTTAGAGTAATTTAATTAAAAATCATATAAAATATCCAAAAATAAGTTTTTTTGATATTACTACTAATTAATTTTTTTTTCTTATTATATATTATATAATGGAAAAAGAACAACAAGAAATAGAAGAAACTTCAACAAATGTAGAAATTAAAGAAGAAGAAATAGAAGCAAGTGATGAAGATTTAAGTTCTGGTTCAGATGAAGAACAAGAAATTATAATAAAAAAAGTTGTAAAACAACCCGAAGTAGTAAAAAAAGAGAATATAGTAGAAGAATTACCTAAATCAGCTACTAAACCTAAAAAAAAATATGTAAAAGCACCTCCAAAGGTAGTTAAAACATCTGACCCAGATGTAAATGTAGTTTTAAGAAGCAGAAATAAAGGCACAAGACCAAAGAAGCAAATAGTAATCTATAAAGAAGATTTAGAAGAGTATGAAGATAAACCAGAAATAATAGTAAAAAGTAGAGCAAAAGGAAGACCTAAAAAGAAAAAAATAATTAAATATGTTGATGAATTTGGTAATGAAGTCGCAAATAAAGAAGAAGCAAATGAAGTAGTATTACCATTACCAGGCAAACAAAAAGAATTAAGTGAAAAAGATTTAAAAATAATTGAATTAGAAACCCGATTAACCGAATTATCAAATATTTCTAATAAAAATATAAGAGGAACTAAGAAGGGAAAACCAGACCAAAGGCAAATTAAACCGAGAAGTGAAAAACAAATAGCACAGGCAAAACGATTAGTAGAAATGAATAAATTGAAAAGATTAGAAAAGCAAAAATTAAAAGATGAAGAAGTTAAACAAACACAAAAAACTGCAGTAAAAGAAGTAATAAGTGAATTGAGTAATGTAAAAAAAGAAACCGAGAAAAAAGAACAAGAGATTAAACAGAAAATAGTACAAGAAAAAAAAACTGATTTATATTATAATGACCCACTATTTTCTTAAACCTATTATTTATTCTTATTTTTTTTCTTTTTATCCAACATACCAAGCAATTTTACTTGTTTTTCTGCTTTGGTTTTAGTTGTACCTTTTGATAGAATTTTTTTATTTTCTATATTTTGCACTTGATATTTATTATTTTTTAATTTTGTAATTTTATAAGGCATATATTATTATACAATATAAAATTATAAATCATTCCATTTAATTACATTACCTTTTTTTTTAATACTTACACCTTTTATTAATTGTTTTTTAGTAAAATCAGAAGCAATTTTTTTAGGTGTATTTTTATCTACTTTTTTACTTGGACGACATATAGATGGATTTTTTTGTTTTTCATGTTTAATACCACATAAAGGACTATCTTTTATATTTTTAACTAAACCCATCGCATATGGAGTTAAATTTAACCATTTTTCATCACGCCAATTACCTAAATTATTTTTTCTTTTACCTTTTAATTTACCGCCCATTTCTTCATATTTTTCTATTATAAACATACTTTTATAAGCACTATGTTTTTTATATTTTTCATCTGCAATTTTCTTAACTTTATTATAAAGTTTTTTATCTAAATATTCTACCATTATATTATTTAAAAAGATTTTTTAATTTTTATTCCATCTTTTTTTTCTAAATCTTTAATATTTTTTTCTAATGATTTATTTTTACCCCATAATAGGTGTCGTGAATAATATATACCTGAATGTCTATTGTCCCAACCTTTATCATTTTTATGTCGTGCAATCCAGGCATTTCTTTCTTTATCAGACCTACTATCTATATAAGTTTTACCTACATCACTACCGAAATGATGTTTATGTCCGAATTCAGGCATATCAATTAAAAATCTTTTACCTTTACGACCACTTTTTTTTAAATTATAATTCATTATAATATATTTTATTATTATATTTTTTTTATATTATATAATTATATTATGTGTAATAAAAAAAGTGTGTATTTAAGAGTTTCAAATAGAGGGGCTGCTGCAACTGCATTAGTTGCTAATACTAAATTTACTGTAAATTTACCTGCAAATTTAAGGAGTAGGGGTGCTTGTTTTGTTTCAGTAATTGAAGGTAATTGTGCTTTTACAACTACTGCATTAACCAATATAATGAAGGCAGAAATAGGTGTATTAAGTAATATTCCAATGTATGGTTTTAATACAGAAACCCCTGCAAATAGTAATAATTTTATGAGTGAAAATAATAAGGTTTTATTTAGTTGTGAATTAAGTAGTTTAGCTGCCGAAGATGGAACTGCTAATAGTGTTTCCTGTCCTATGTTAAATCAAAGAACTTTTTATTGTGGCGGATTACCTGAAAAAATTGAATTTGAGAGATATAAAGTAGAAAGTGGCGGTGCAGGAACAATAGAACCTTTTTCTCATGATAATTATATTTCATTTACTTTAAAAATTGAATTTGAGAATGAAGAATAATATAAAAAAAAATATAATAATAAATTATAATGGATAGAACTATAAAAACAATTCAAAGGGAAAGACCAAAATCAGATAAATCTACAATTAATGAAAACCATATTAATATAGATATAAATATGGCTGATAAGGAAAAAGAACATATAAAGGAAGTGGTACAGGAAATACTCCCAGTTTTGGTTCAACCAATAGAAGATATAGAAGAAGAACCACAAGATGAAGAAATGGATAAACTGGTACAAGAATTAGAAGATACGATTAAAGAATTTATGACTTTTAGACAAGCATTATTAGAAAGAAAAATAGATGTACCAAATGAATTATTAGAAATTCCAGATATTGATATAAAAGAAAAATCAGATATTGAAAATTTAATTAAAATTTTAAAAGATAGAATTGTAGAATTTAAATTTTTATTAAATAAAGCACAGACACCGCCTCCAATCACACAACCTATAAAATCACAACCAACATTATCATCAATACCGCAAAGATTAAGAAGTAGAATGGATATAGCACAACCTGCAAGAACAAGAATAAGACCTACACAATATGGAGATGCTAATTATGAAGAAGCAAGAAAAGATTTTAGAGAAACTCAAACATTTTTATTAAATAGAGATTTAAATAATACAACTGATTTAACTTTAATTGAAAGAGCATTATTAAGATTAAATAGAAATAAAAATTTTATAAATAGCGTTTTAATAGAACCACAATTAACTGCAAAAGAAAGAAATTTATTAAGAGATTTATTAAAACAAGTAGAAGTAAATATTAATAAAATACAAAATAGAAAATTAACTTTACAAGGAAAACCACCACAACCTGAACAACCACAACCTGAACAACCAAAACCTGAACAACCACAACCTGAACAACCACAAACTGACCCACCAAAAGATGCACCACAAGATGTAGGTGATGAAGAAGATGATGCAGTTATACCTGAAACTCAACCACCACCACCACAAACAAGACGACCAATTGAAGGGGATTTTGCTGAAGAAGATGAAATAGCACCAGAAGAAAATTTAACACAAATCAAAGCACCACAAAAAAACAGAGGAAAATATAGAAATAATTTACCATTATATATATCAGATTTAGAATCATATATTAAAAGAAATCAACAGATATTAAGCAGACCTACACTTAAAAATTTAAATAATGCTTTAATAGTAGCAAAACAAGAATTAAAAGAATTACAAGAACAAGACATGGACGCACCAGAAGATGAAGTTAGGGATAATTTAGATGTTTCTGTTGATAATAGAATATTACAAATTAGAGGTTATTTAAATAATATTCAATCAACTGGTAGAAGTACAATTGCAGTAGCAAAACTTAGAAATGATTTAGATAAATATATAGATGATTTAATAGCTGATAGAAATGATGCAGCAATAGAAGTTTTACAAAACTATATAAAAGATAAAACAATATTAGATTTAAGTAATGGAAACTGGGGAGCAGCAACCGCATTTCAAAATTTTATATCTGAATTAAAACCATCAGATTCAAGAGTTGATAATAATACTATATTAGAATTAAGACCATTAAATATGGACGATATAAGACAAAATAATCCAAACGCAAGACAAGCATATGGATTATATAAAAATGGTAATAGGATATTAACTAATAGAAGTGGATTGAGTGAAGCTGAAAAAGAATTTAGAAGTAGATTTACACAAGATGGAGATATATATAATTCAAGTGATATAAATCCACCATCAGAAGTTGATGAATTTACCGAAACAGAACAACCAGAACCCGAAATACAACCACCACAACCAGAAACACAAGTTGAAGATTTTACAGAAAGAAATAATGAACTTGCAGAATATAGAAATAGATTATATTATACTGGTAGAGAAGGACAACAAACCATAGTAGATAATTTAAATACTCAAATAGGGGATAGTATGGATAGTAATAATTTAATAATTTTAGATAGAACAGATGGTAATATACCTGCAACATTAGCATATTATAGATTACCAGCAAATAGACCTACTGAAGAAAATATAGATACGGCTGAATTACAACAAGTACCAAGAAGCGAAATACCAAGTGGTGGTAATGATGCATTTTTACTATATATTAATGGTGAATTACAAAGAGATGAAAACGGACAACAAAAATTATATAATGAATACGGAGACCCTTATAGTGCAGATGATATAAGAGGTGATACAGTATCTATTACATTTCCTTTTAGACCTGCAAGTAGAAC
>CETC01070426.1_pt1 | contig 10316 bp, 8 predicted proteins | sample 326911 | NCBI WGS metagenome assembly CETC01 (sample SAMEA2622694, study PRJEB7988) | marine metagenome | isolation source: saline water (ENVO:00002010), including
TCAAAAGAAAGTAGCTTTTTGGGACATGATGTCAAGTCTAGAGTATCACATTTATACAGGCTTTTCGGTTTTAAAAAACAAAGGCTTTAAAGCTTTAAATACCGCATTTAAAGCAAATGTCGATGGAGACAAAGATTTGTTGAATCATTTAGCAAATAAAATAGTCACAGAGATGTTAGGTGGTAAAATCCCAGAAGGATACGAAGCCGGTTTCACAATTGGCTCCCCCAGAGATTTTACAGTATTCCTTGGTCGAGCAGAAGAGAAAGAAAAACAACAGCTAAAAGATAAAGAAACAGAAGAACAAACAAGAAACCAAAGGAATGCTAAAATTGAATTAAAAACAGATTATATGGAGCGATTTGAATTCATTGCCAAACAGCCCGAAGCACAAGAAGGTCGTGATTCTTTTAATAGGTTTTGGAGGAAAATAGTAGCAAACTGGAACAAAGACAATTTTATAAAAGCTTTGGAAATAGCAAAGGCCCTAAACGATAACAATTATGACTACGCTGATCCAAATTTAGAAGACCTAGAAAAGAAAATCAGAGACCGCAAAGTAGAAAAACTAAAAACCATTAAATCCGAGGAAGCGATAGAACTTATTGGACAATATAAAGATAAAAGTGGTCCTCTTGACGGTGGATATAGCCATGAACTCTATGAACTCGAAGAACAATACAAAGACATTATAGCAAACCCAAAAAAGAAATCAACCTCTACATCTAGAGGTCCGGATTATTCTAAAAGCTCATTTAAGGATTTAATTCAGTTTATGATAGATGAAAGAATCATTGCAGGATCAGACACAATTACGGTAAATGTGCTTCTAGAATTTGAAAAGTTTCTAGAAGAAAAAAAAGCTAGATCAATCACTGAAAATGCCGGATGGTCGGAAAGAGTAGATGAGGTAACACTTAAAGAATTTGATGAATGGTATAAAAAATATCACTTCGATACATGGAAAACTGCCAACCCCACTTTGTCATACCGCGACGTCCATACCCCAAAAACCCCACGCTCTAAAGCTCTCAAAGATGCACTGAAAAAAATTTACAGCAGGGAAGATATAAAAGGGTTGTTTAATAATGCACTAGAAACTCTGCTGCCCCAAAGCTCCGATAAACCAAAAGATACTAAAGAAAAATCTTCCAAAGGGTTTGAAGAACTAATTGCTTATATAAATCAAGACGGTGTTGAATTAACAAAAAGGAAGAAGTTTGACTTGCCCGATAATTCCATTCATACTCTAAAAAAATTTCAACAGGCTGTAGAATCCGTAAAAAATAAAATCGAATCAGAACTGCAAAACACTTCCGATGAAGAAAAGAACAGCAAATTTTTTGAACTAGTTGATCAAGCCCATGAGAAAAAAGCTGGATTTCTTAGATTCAATATAACAGAAGCTATGTCCAAACTCATGGATAAATTACAAAAAGACAACGAACTCAAGAAACTTTTTCTAAAAGGTTTGCACAACTTAATGCCGAATACGTTTCCCGACCCCGATCAAGATCAAGAATCCGAACCAGATCTAGACCCCGAAGCAGAGCCGCAAGAGAAAGAAGGCCAAGCCGAAATAGATTATCTAGAAAAAGTAATAATTCCCTATCTGAAGACGTTGAGAAATGAAAAAAAAGTCACCACCAATATAAAGAGGGTTAAAAGGGAAATTCAAAGGTTCAGGAAGAAGGCCATTACTTTAGAGAAGTTGGTTGATTTCAGAAATAAATGGATGAAGTGGTATGATAGTAGAATTAAAAAAGAATCTATAGAAGAACAATTAACAAAAATTCTTGCTCCTTACTTAATGGAAAGAATAAAAAATCGAAAACCTATTGATAATAGACTAATTAATATGTTGAAGCCTCTCAAGGCCAATAAAAGGAAAAGAAAATGAAAATTAAGATTACAAAGAAACTTCTTAAGGAAGATGATACCGAAAAAAAACCACGAGGCGACAGAACACAAAAAACTGCCCGAGGACCCGAGGGAGAAGAATATATGACCCCCGACGAAAAAATGGCCAAATATGGGCCTCTCAAGGGAGAGCCCACCAAAAAAGTCAAAGTACCATGGAAAAAAGAATCTGGCTTGCCATCTGCCGACTATGGTCCCGGAGAGAAGGAGCCAAAAATTGTAATGCCAAGATTGCCTATGGCTAATCCTCTTGATGACGATAGACCGGAAATGAGAGATAAACGGGACTCTTCCCCGATTGATCCATCAGAAATGGAAACAGAGGATGATACCGATTACGAAGGCTCTCCCGTTCCCGGAACAAAAGAACCAGATCCCAATGATCCAAACGCATATTTCTACAGTCCTTTGCAAGAAATTGCAAAAAGGCACTTTAAAAAGAGTAAATAATGGCAAAAAAAATCTTCATCATTGATACTAGTGTATTTTTGAGTGACGCCAATTGTTTATATAAATTTGAAAACAATGATATTGTTATTCCAATGAAAGTATTGGAAGAAATAGATAAACACAAAAAGCGACAAGATTCTGTCGGTTTTAATGCTCGTCTAATTATAAAACATCTCGACTCATTGAGAGAAAAAGGTTCTCTAAACAAAGGCGTCCGAATAGAAAAAGGAAAAGGGATAGCAAAAGTATCAACAAATGCTCCCAATCTCCCACCAGATCTAGATCCCAGAATTCCAGATCATCAAATATTATCAACCGCCCTCAAGCAAAAGGAAGAAAACCCTAGAAGAAAAGTGATAGTTGTTTCTCGCGATATCAACATGAGAGTCATAGCAGACTCTCTAGGACTTCTTACCGAAAATTACATCAACGAAAGAGTGGTTGAGGATGCCGATAAGGTATATTCTGGATATGCTGAACTGTTGGTTGATGACGAATTCGTTGAAAGGTTCTATACCGGAGAAGAGTTGTATCTAGAGAAGGACAAATGGAAGCTCCATATAAATCAATTTCTTATGCTAATTTCTTCATCTAATCCAAAGAAATCCGCACTCTCAAGGTTTCTTGGGTACAACACCCCACTTCCAAAGATCGATGTGAAAAATTGCTCAAAATCATGGGGAATTAAGCCAAGAAACAAAGAGCAAACATTTGCTTATGATCTGCTGTTTGATGACTCCGTCCCTCTCGTCACTCTTATCGGAAGAGCGGGTTCGGGAAAAACCTTGATGGCAATCGCCGCCGGACTAGAACAGACTCTTGGGGTGGAAACGAGATCCTATAAAAAGCTTGTTGTGTCTCGACCTGTTCAGCCTCTTGGAAAAGACATTGGTTTCCTTCCCGGAACAATGGAAGAAAAGATGATGCCATGGCTTATGCCTCTTCAAGACAATATGGAGTACATCCTCGGAGACAAGTCAATGTTCAAGTCTTACCTTGAGAAAGGACAAATTGAGATTGAAGCTCTGACATACATTCGAGGTAGATCAATATCCAATGCCTACATCATTATAGATGAAGCCCAGAACCTCACCGCCCATGAAGTGAAGACAATCATTACCCGAGTTGGCGAGAACACAAAAATAGTTTTAACCGGAGACATTGAGCAGATCGATAATGTGTATACGAACGAAACATCAAACGGCTTAACGTATGCAATTGAGAAGTTTAAAAACTCGGAATTGTCCGGACATATAACGTTTACAAAAGGAGAGCGATCGAAGATTGCAACTTTAGCATCAAAGGTATTATAAAATGAACATTAAAGTGGAAGATTTAAAATCTTTAATTATTGAAGAACTTCAAAATGTAATGGAGACTAGAAACAAAGAGTGGAAGGTAAAAGTTGCAAATCTTCGACAAAAATGGGATGAATACCAAGATCGAATACCGATGAAGACCGTTAAGGATGTTCCTGTGTTTGGGTACTTTAAGGTGGACAAGGAAGATGAGGCAATTAAAAAGCTCGCCCGTGGAATGCAGTACAATGATGAACTAGAAAAACAACAGGCATTGGAAAAAGCAAAGCAAGTCTGGTCTTCAATGTCCGAGGATGAAAAGGAAAAATTTTACAAAGACAACTACATTGACGACTATGATCAATTCGAAAAAGATATGGATGTCGAGAGGCAAACAACTATTGATCTAGACAAGCCGTCATTCGCCCAAGGCAAACCAGAATACGACCCAGCACATGAGATGACGGACCAAAGAACTTATAAAAGTTATAAAGACGCCGCAGAGTTAAGAAGAGTTAGATTCGCTCAGACCAAAGCAGAAATTGCAATTGAAAGAGAGTTAATGAGGTTGTGGCAAGAAACAGCAGACATTAAGTTTTTCAAATCCGATCAGGTTACTTATACTCATGATGTTTATTATAAATCTGCTGCTAGAACTATGGGTAGAGCCGGAGAGCTTGACGATCCATATGATAAATATGAAGTGTGGCTTTCCGCTCAAGATAAACCTCAAAAGTCCGGACTGTCTACGACTGCTGCTTTAGGTGAGTTTCCAACAAAGAGTGAACAAATGGGACTTAGTGGTGGATTTGGATATTATGTCAAGGGGCACCCAATATTTGTAAGTTCCTCAGATCTAGCCTCCCAGACTCAAAGAATGGCAGATCCAGATGTTAGAAAATTCTATGAGCCATCCGGTCTCCCAAAGAGAGCAGCAATGACAAAATTTGGAAAAAAACCGGAGATGTCCAGATTTACCAGAAGAAGAATGAAACGCAAAGGAGCTACCGACGATGAGATAGATGCTATGATCGAAGACCACTCAGATTCTGCAATTCTCAACAGACAAGAACTGGAAGAAGTTGGTGGTGTGGCTCAAGAAGCTGTAGTGGCAAATTGGACCATTATTGCTTGGTATGTAGACCCCAGTCATGGACCAAACGGAGAAGCATTTAGTTTTTTTAAAAAATATAAAGATAGAATAACCAAACCTATCTATATTGGCAAAAAACGTTACAACGTAGACGACTTAATCTAAAAGCATTAAAAAAAATATTTTTTCTTTACAAAACGCCCTATTTCTGTTATAATTATTATAGAGAGGGTTGTTGATGTTGGGTTTTATTTTTGGTTTTTTATATGGTAGTTTGTTGGAGTATATAATACATGACTTTGTATTCCACAGAATGGGTAGAAAGAAAGGTTCTATTTTCTCCTATCATTTAAAAGGACATCATGCATTGGCAAGAAAAAATAATTTTGTAGACCTGACCCTTAGCAGAGTTGAGTTTTATGGCTTGCTTTTTCTTATATTGGTGCATCTGCCTATAATATTTATAAGTGTCGGTTTTTGGGCTGGTGTTACAATATATGCTATAGCATTCAAGGTAATTCATGGAGTCCAACATAAATATCCGGAATTCACAAAAAAATACATGAAATGGCATTGGGATCATCATATGAAGAGCGCAAACAAGAATTTTGGTGTTGTCGTGCCATGGATGGACTATTTATTTGGCACAAGAAAAAAATATAAAAAATAACTTGACACTTTCACCATGATAGGTTATTATAATAATATAAGATGGAGTAAAGAATGAGTTGGATTTTTGAATCGATGAATAAATCGAAAAGAATGAAGGACCATTATAAATTGCATGATATAAACATATTCATAAAAGATAGACTACCAGAAGGTATCAATATAGATTTTGTTTTGAAATATATTTCAAAGCGAATCCCTTCTTATCTTTTAAGAGGTGTTGACATGATTTATATTGGTCAATTTAAGCAATTAAATGACAGAGAAGTTAATGCACTATTTGAAGATGGAGCAATATATATGACTAATGTTCAAGATGATGATAAAGATATGATTGATGACATTATTCATGAAATTGCTCACTCGATCGAAAATTTGTATGGCGAAAGAATATACGATGATGGCAGAATAAGCCGAGAGTTCTTGGCAAAGAGAAAGAGGCTATATAGTGATTTAGATAATTACGGCTATAGTCCTCCGAAAGAGGTACAATATGCATTAGACTTCTCACAAGATTTGGATGACTATTTCTATAAAGAAGTGGGGTATGATACTATGTGGAACTTTATCAATGGCTTGTACCCATCCCCTTATGCTGCAACATCTCTTAGGGAGTATTTCGCTAGGGGTTTTGAAGAGTATGTTATGGAGAACAAGAAACAATTAAAAGAAACTTGTCCCGCCCTATACTCTAAGATAAAAGAATTATATGAAATGGAGGACTAATGAAACATATATCTTATTCTGAGCTTAAAATTTGGGCGGAGTGCCCTTATAAGCACAAACTACTTTACATTGATAGAATCAAGGGTTTTGTAGGAAATGAATTTACAGCGTTCGGAAGAGCATTGCATGAACTCTGCGAAAACACAATTTATGATAAAGTTGAAGATGAGGAAGATTTTTTTAATCTGGCTTTCGAGAGAGAACTCAAAGCGATTGACTTAGAGGAAAATAAATTGATCACTGAAATGAGATCTCAAGCGAAAAACATAATCCCTGAAATCATCCCATCTGTTAAAAAAACTTTTGGTGAATACGAAGTGTTTTCGGTCGAGGAAAAACTATATGAAGACATCAATCATGCTGACTTGGATTATAAATTAAAAGGATATATCGATTTAGTTCTCAAAACAGAAGATGGAAAATATCACATAATCGACTGGAAAACATGTTCGTGGGGGTGGGACGCTAAAAAGAGATCCGATAGGCTTGTAACGTATCAGTTGACTTTATACAAAAAATTCTTTTGTCAAAAACACAACATAGATCCTAATTTGGTTGAAACTCATTTTGCTCTGCTTAAGAGAACAGCTAAAAGTAATCGTGTAGAAATATTCAGAGTAACATCTGGACCGAAGAAAACAAAGAACGCCACCGATCTATTGGTCAACGCTCTTCGAAATATTTCAAAAGCTCATCATGTAAAAGATAGACGATCCTGTTCTCGTTGTGAATTCTATAAAACAGAAAATTGTAAATAATTAAAAAAAAATTAAAAAAATACTTGACAACCTCCGATAAATGTGTTATATTAATAACAAACAACAAAGAGGTATATCTTGGAAAAGAAAATAAAAATTTTAACAATTTCCGACCACCCACTCTCACCTTCCGGTGTTGGCACCCAAACAAAGTATATTTGCGAGGCTCTGCTTAATACCGGGAGGTATTCTATTTTGTCTTTGGGTGGCGCAATAAAACATAACGATTATACGCCAAAAATGATCGAGCCGTATAATGAAGATTGGAGAGTAGTTCCTGTGGATGGATACGGAACTCAAGAAATGATAAGATCAATCTTAAGAACAGAAAAACCCGATGTTCTCTGGATAATGACAGACCCTAGATTTTGGGGTTGGTTATGGCAAATTGAAAATGAAATTAGACCTCTCTTGCCTATTGTATATTATCATGTGTGGGACAATTATCCATATCCATGGTTCAATAGGAAATACTACATTTCCAATGATGCAATAGCTACAATATCCAAGGTATCAGACGATATTGTTAGAGAGACTGCGTCCGAGGTAAAGAGAAAGTATATCCCTCATGCGGTCGATTCTAATATATTTAAACCCCTATCAGAAGAAAAAAGAATGCAAATTAGAAAAGACTCTCTACCAGATTCTGATCATGACAAGGTTATTTTCTTTTGGAACAATAGAAATGCAAGAAGAAAACAATCTGGAACTTTAATTTGGTGGTTTAAAGAGTGGCTCGATAAGCACGATCTACATGATAAAGCCCAGCTTATAATGCACACTGAGCCAAAGGATCCCCACGGACAAGACTTGCAACATATTATAAATCATTTGGGACTAGAAGATCGACAAGTTCTCCTATCAGTAACAAAGCTTCCACCAGAACACTTAGCTGCTCTCTATAATATGGTCGACTGTACAATAAATATCTCAGACGCCGAAGGTTTTGGTCTCGCCACCTTGGAGTCTTTGTCGTGTGGAACTCCTATAATTGCCAACATGACCGGAGGTCTTCAAGAACAAGTAACAAATGGTAGAGAATTTTTTGGAGTTGGAATTATGCCAACGGCTAAAGCTATAATTGGATCTCAAGATGTTCCGTACATATATGAAGATCGTATAGATAAAGGTCAATTTTTGTCCGCATTGACGAAGATTTACTTTGCTTCCGATGAAGGCCGTAGGGAGATGGGCATGAAAGGCCACAACCATGTAAAATCCAACTATAACTTCGAAGATTTCGCAAAGAGTTGGATTGATTTTATGGACTCTGTTATAGAAGAAAATGGATCATGGGAAACAAGAAAGAACTATTCTGGCATTAGATTTAAGGAGGTTGCATGAAAAAGAAGATCTTAATTAGAGGTCCGGTTCTATCTCAATCCGGATATGGCGAACAAGCTCGCTTTGCTTTGAGAGCACTTAAATCTAGAGAAGATTTGTTTGATATTTTCATTGTCCCAATTGCATGGGGCAAAACCGGATGGATCTGGGAAGAATCTGATTTCCGTCGCTGGATGGATGAACGCATTACTTTAACCCAAGTGCTCCTTCAGAGACAACAGTTGACACCGGATATCTCCCTTCAGGTAACAATCCCAAATGAATTCCAGAAACTTGCTCCTGTTAATATTGGTTTTACAGCCGGTATTGAAACAAACAGGTGTTCACCACAATGGCTTCCAAAGTGTAATGAAATGGATAAGTTATTGGTTGTTTCTAATCATGCCAAATCATCAATCGTAGATACAGTTGCGTATGGCACAAACAAGCAAACCGGTGAATCCTTTGAATACAGGTGTCAAGTTGAAACTGAGGTTGTATGGGAGAACACTCCGAGACATGAACCCGAGCCAATCAACGAACTTAACTTAACAACAGATTTTAATTTTTTGGCTGTATCCCAAATATCTCCACGAAAGAATTTCGATAACATGGTTAAGTGGTTTGTTGAAGAGTTCGTAGATCAAGAGGTTGGTCTTATTCTCAAGACAAGTCTCATTTCAAATTCTATTATGGACTGGGAACATCTGGATAAGCGTGTTGCTGCTCTATTAGAGCCGTATAGTGAAAGAAAATGCAAGGTGTATCTTCTTCATGGGGACCTTACACCGGGACAAATGACATGGTTATATAATCACGATAATATTAAGAATTTTGTGAACATTGCCCATGGTGAAGGTTTTGGTCTTCCAATGTTTGAAGCTGCGAGAGAAGGACTTCCTGTTACAACAATTGGGTGGTCTGGACAGCTTGACTTCTTGCATCATGACGGCAAGGATCTATTCAACAAAGTGGATTACACAATGCAACCGGTTCAACGTGAAGCTGTGTGGCCCGGAGTCATTGAAGAAGATACCATGTGGGCATTTGCAGACCAAGGATCTTACAAAATGGCTTTGAGAAAAGCTTACAAGAATCACGATGAAATGCTGGAATTAGCTGAAGAAGCTCAAGACCTTGTCGATTCAAAGTTCCGAGACGAAGTTTTGTTTGAAGGATTTGTTGATTCGATTATTCATGAAGAGGAAGAGATCGTAATTCTATGAAAAATATTCTCTTTATAGGGCAACTAACAGATGTATCCGGATATGGCAATGCTGCAAGGTGCTATCTTAATGATCTTATACACCTTCATGAAGAAGATAAAATCAACCTATCGGTTCTTAATTTTTCTTTTGAGTCTCACTCGCACATTTCTAGTGAGTGGCAACAAAAAATAAAAAAATACTCTCTAACTGATTCAATATCTATCAAGCGTGGACATTATAAGGGGTCTGATTTGAAAAATATAGAAAAATTTTCGAAAGGAAAATATGAAATTGTGTTTTTTCTCTTAAATGATTGGTTGTCTTATGGACACAAAAGTAATGATTTACTGGTGTCTGGTGTCATTAATTTAAATTTATTATGTAAAAGGTCCACTTCAACTCACCCATGCGTAGTTTGGGAGACTAACTCAATACCAGAAATATGGAAACAGTCATATAGTAAAGTTAATTTAGGGCACTTAATATGTGCATGCAATTGGAATAAAGAGACCTTTTCGTCTATTGGCAAATCCATTACTATACCGTATTCTATAGAATTTGAAGAAGATTTTGATCAAAAATATTATGAAAAACTAAACAATGTAATACAAAATAACTTTACCATATGCTCGGTCTTCCAGTGGAACAAGAGAAAAGGTATTGAAAAACTTATTTTATCTTATTATTTGGAATTTTTCAACAATCCAAATGTTTTTTTGATATTGAAAACTTACATAAATAGGGCTATGGGAGCCCGAGCAGAAACTTCGATTATAAAACAAGAACTACAAAACCAACTTGAAAAAATTAATTTTTTTAAAAAAAATGTAAAGCCAAAATGCAAAGTTATAATTTTAAACGATATCATGAA